>Ga0364908_10019_pt1 | contig 63866 bp, 47 predicted proteins | sample ExccelJu500002D4_2_FD_206965 | JGI IMG/M metagenome (GOLD analysis project Ga0364908, IMG submission 206965) | Enriched cells from Trout Bog Lake Hypolimnion, Wisconsin, USA - BchlTB.July02.5000.02.D4 | ecosystem: Environmental > Aquatic > Freshwater > Lake > Hypolimnion/Profundal zone | place...
TTGCGTCCAGGAAATTTTGGCATTGTCGCCACGGCAATCACCGCGTTTAGTGACAAAATTATAAATTCCACCCACACCGTTTTGATCCCCAGGATACCAATTTTGCACAGTGGAATATTTAATAACAGCATTTTCTAATGCCACTAATTCCACTACGGCTGCATGCAATTGATTCTCATCGCGCATAGGTGCTGTGCAACCTTCGAGATAACTTACGTAGCTGCCCTCTTCCGCAATAATTAATGTGCGTTCAAATTGTCCAGTATTAGCAGCGTTGATCCGAAAATAAGTAGATAACTCCATTGGGCAACGCACGCCTTTGGGTACATAACAAAAAGATCCATCGCTAAATACGGCGGCATTGAGTGCTGCAAAATAATTATCGGTATGCGGAACTACTGTGCCTAAGTATTTTTTTATTAATTCCGGATACTTTAATACCGCTTCAGAGAAAGAGCAGAAAATAACCCCTGCTTCTGATAATTTTTCTTTGAACGTAGTGGCAACCGATACACTATCGAATACCATGTCAACAGCAACACCCGCTAACATTTCTTGCTCACGCACGGGGATCCCTAATTTTTCATAGGTGCGTAATAATTCCGGATCAACTTCTGCTAAACTTTTGGGTTTGTCTTTCATGGCTTTGGGTGCAGAATAGTAAGCAATTTTTTGATAATCGATCGGTGTGATTTTTAAATGCGCCCAATGCGGCTCTTGCATAGTCAGCCAATGGCGGTAAGCTTTTAAGCGCCACGCTAACATAAACTCAGGTTCGTTTTTTTTCTGTGAGATTAAGCGAATCACATCTTCGTTTAAACCAGGCGGGATGGTATCAACATCAATGTTGGTAACAAAACCATGTTCGTATTCACGTTTAGTTAATGCCGTAATTTCCGCTTGCGCATTGCTCATAATATTCTCTATTTAATTAGGCTTAATGATTTGGGCTAAAGAAATATTTCCCAGAGTATTTAAAACGGCTCCATTGATCTGCTGCCAATAAGGTCGTGCATGACAGGAATCTTCTCGATCACAAATTCCGGGTTTTAAATTGCATTGCGTTAGAGCAATAGGCCCTTCTAAGGCAATAATAATTTGTGCTAGTGAAAACTGATCGGGAGACTCGGCTAATTGATAGCCGCCCGCTACCCCTAAGCGTGAAGTGACGATGTTTTGCCGCTGTAAGTTTTTCAGCAATTTGCTGACCGTGGGCAAATGAATGCCCGTGTGCTGAGCTAATGTTGCAGCACTGAGCCTGTTTGGGTGATTTTCAGCCAAATTTGTTAACAAAATAATGGCATAATCTGTTAATTTAGTAATACGTAGCATAATCCGACTATTATAGTACTACAATGGTCCTAGTTGCAATGTCTAGGGGAAAACCCCTATTTCCGAATTCGCCCAAATTTGGTTAATTAAAGAGTTTATTGTATCGTTAATGAAGGCGCTATTAATAACGCGTTCACAACCGATCCCGTGCCCGTAAGTCCACCACCTAAAGGCACCCATACTGCACCAGCTTTATAAGCTATATTATTAAGTGAACCTGCACCAAAAGTGCCTCCTGCATATAACGTTGGGCTAGCAGTTGGGAAACTATATAATGAATAAACCGTGCCTAAATTAGGATTGCCTGATAAAGCTGCCCATATTCCAGCTTGCAACTGCGCTATACCTGTTGTCGGTGAGCTAAAAATTCCACCAGCAAATACATTCGCATTTGAATCCACAATTAATGCTTCAATAGTATTATTGGCCCCAGTGTTTTGCGTCCATGTGCCAGCAGGCGTCGTTGATGATAAGGATGCCGAACGGTTTGTGGTATTTACTCCTGCTGCATATATAAGAGTACCATTATTATTTAATGCATTGACCTGGGTTAATGGGAAAGTTGTGCCAAAAGTTGACCAAGCATTGGTAGTAGTATTCCATATACTTATATAATCTATAACCGTAGTAGCCGCTGCAATGGTGCTAGTAAAAGTACCGCCTACATATAAGCTATTTCCTGAAGAACCGGGAAAAAGCAAAGAATAAACAATATTATTTACACCGTATCCCGTGCTATTTGCCAAAGGCTCTATTTGTAAACCAGTACCATTCCACTGAGCAAGACGTAATGCATTGCTCGCGGTAGAACCTATCTGAGTAAAACTACCACCCATATATAAAAGACTATTACCAGAATATATAGGTTGTCCGTTAGATTCCAGCGCAAAAACTCCAGCTGCAGCAGGCCCCAATAATTGATTACCTACAGCAGACCACACATTACCGTTCCAATTCGCAATATAATTAGCGTTAACACCGCCGGCAACCGTAAAAGAGCCACCCACATATAAATCGCCGCCAAATATTTCTAATGCACGCCCAGTTCCATTTAGCAATCCAGTCCCTGTGCCTCCCAGGGCTACCCAGGAAGAACCATTCCATGCAGCAATGTTACTAACACTAGTAGTACCAGCCGTAGTAAAAGTGCCTGTCGCATATAGTTGTGTAATTTGAGTTACTGGGAATTCTGCTTGCCATATAGTGGGAATTTGCGTAACTTCAACAGTGATGGTTCCAGCAGTAGAACCCAAAGTTTGTGTTGGGCTTGCAATACTTTGAAATACCCAATTACAAGAAGCATTAGTTCCTAGAGGAGAGGTTGTTGAACAAGTAGAATTATAATCACAAGGTGTCAAAGACGTACAAAGAACCACTTCATTCGCCAAACTGTTAGAGATCGTCGGTGACGTCAGTATAACAGCTGCAGAAGTATCATTAGTAATTTCAATTGCTTTATATTGCAAATGATTAAAATTATTAGCAACAGCAATAGTTAAATCAGATAAAGAGACTTGCTGATTAGTGCTGCCATTGGTACCTTCTGCACCCACAGTAGCTACGGCTGATTCATCTGTTACGGTATTCACAGTAAAGACAATTGTACATTGATTTAAATCTGGAAATGCTTGGCCAACAGGACAAGCACTTGGATCAAAAATGACATTGGCAAGACCAGTAAATTCAATTTGCAGATCTTGTAAATCAAATGGGCCTGTATTAACAATAGTAAAACTTTGCGGATTGGCTTCCAAAGCCAGCTTGATATCATTTCCACCATTAACTTGTATATTTGTTGGTGAAATAATAATTGCGTTATGAGCCAATTCAATACCCGGTTCATTTTCAATCATATAAGTAACCATTAAATTACCTTGGCCGAAAGACGCTTCAGAAGCTTGCAGCGTAACATAGCAATTACCCGCTGCCGCTAAGGTTATAGAACAAGTTGTAGTTATTTGTTGAAGACCTGGTATAGAAGGCAAGATTACTTCAAAATCACTTAGTGAAAATGAACTGTTATTAGTAATAACAATAGATTGTTGCAAACCTGGCATCGACAGAGTAACACCTGTAATAGTTAATATTTCATCTACCGCACTAACGCTCATTTGCACAGGTACAATTTGGCTATTAGCACCAGCAAAGTTGACAGTAGCGAGTGGTAATGTGGGGGCTGATGCTGAAATATTCGCCGTAATATTACATTGGCTTCCAGCAGCTAATTGCGTACATTCTTGTGTATTTGAATCTACAACGTAAGGCCCGATAGGAGTACCAGTAAAATTTGGAGCTATCTGATAAATAATTTGTGAAGAAGAATTAGTAACTATCCAAGTAATCTCCGTTCCAGGAACCAATGCAGCTGGACTTGGACTTACAGTAAAATTAGGTGCTGTGCTTGGGTTAATAACGCTAATATTTATTCTATCGGTAACCAAAGCAGGTGTAGCGCAGTTCATCCCAGGTACATCAGGATTAGCACAAACAGTAGGACCAGCCGCTACATTTGTGCCTTCTGGGCCAATGTTTGCACCTGAGACACACAATAACAATGTGCATTGCTGTCCTGGACTTAATGCAAAAGAAGCTGCGCAATTAGTTGATGGGTCAAAATCGACATTCACATTACCGCACTGAGAACTATTAGTCATTTGTGTTATGCCATTATTTCCTGTTGGAATATCCACAAGACCCGCAGAATTATAAGGATCTAAACCAACATTTTCCACATCATAACCTAAAACCGCATAACCATTTGGCACAATTTGTGTGAGGGGCGGGGAATTTTCATTTGGCTGTATTTGAAATACTCGAGCATGAGCAACAGAAAAAAACAAATTTACTAAAATTATAGATATTGATAATAAATAGCGCATAAATAGTCTCTTAATTAATTAAAAACATAAGTTAAATTCAATAGAACTTCATGTGCTGGAGTAGAATCCGTTTGTATTGTTTCAGATGTAGTGCCAGTCGATCGCATGTGTCCTAATTTAATTTTACCAAAATCACTATATTGGTAACCCAAACCGAGACGAATGCTTTCGACTACGGCCCACTCTAAACCCAATCCAAAACTATAAGATAACGAGTAATTAGTGTTATTTTCAAAGATAATATCGTTTTGAGGAACAGCTGGATCCACTGAATTATATTTAAAGCCGGTGGCTTTATTAATAGCCTCACCAATTCCGCCTAAGAAATATAAATAAATTTTCTCATTTAAACCGACTAATAATTTGTTTTCAAACATAATTCGTTGTGTTTCTACTGAATAGCTATAATGGTAATCCACTATACTAGGGTTGCCATTCGGATTTACCTGGCCGCTTACTTCGTATGAAGGAGTACTATAAAAAGCAACACCAGACTGCCAACGATAGGTATCATTGTTACCAAAAGGAATTTCAATACCTGCTAATAGTCCCCAAACAAAAACGCTGCTCCAAGTATTATCCGTAGTAAAGTGAGTACGACTAGGATCCGTTGGAGTAATTAAAATATTTTGTGCACTGCCTGCACGAACAGTATCAACTCCTGCTCTTAAACTAACAACTGGAAATATTGATCTTGATTCCTCAAGTTCATCTTCATTCTCAATTTCAAGTTGAACAGCTTCGATTCGCTCAGATGAATTTACTACTTTTGCATCATCGGTTATAACTTTGCCTGATTGAGTATTAAATATTTTTATTTTCCCATCTTGCTGTTTTTGCACAACTATTTGAGCAAATGTTGTAGTTGAAATGCTGATAGTACTAATTAATAGTAACGAATGAGCAATTTTCATTTGCAACATATCCTTAAATAGTTAAAATTCTAATTTAATCATTCTAAACCATATAGTGAATAAACGCCAACCTATCGGTTGGTTTCATTCTAATTTAACAAAATATTTAGGAATTAAGTTAAAACGGGAGTTAAAGTCATGCTCCTGACAGTATTTACAATTAATTTATTTTTGGGGAAGAGTTAACCTGATTTTTATTATTACCGTTCTCTAGCAAAACTCAACATGCGATCTAGAGGTTGGCGTGCACGTTCGATTAATGCAGGATCTAATTCAATCGCATTATTACCGTGTTGCAACACGTGCGAAATTTTTTCTAAGCTATTCATTTTCATCCAAGGGCAATGCGCACAGGATTTGCAGGTGGCGCTGTTGCCGCCGGTGGGGGCTAAAATAAATTGTTTTTCTGGAGCGGCTTGGCGCATTTTGTAAAAAATGCCTTGTTCTGTGCCTACAATGCAGATGGGATTAGGCATGGTTTTTGCGGCTTTGATTAGTTGGGTTGTGGAGCCAATCACATCAGCAAACGTTAATACTTCAGCCGGTGCTTCTGGGTGTACTAACACGGCTGCGGTTGGATATTGCGCTTTTAATTGGATTAATGCATTCGCTTTAAATGCTTCATGCACTATGCATGCGCCATCCCACAATAGCATATCCGCACCGGTTTTATGCTGTAAATAATGGCCTAAATGTTTATCAGGCGCCCATAATATTTTTTTGCCTTGTGCATGCAGATGTTCAATAATAGGCACTGCAATACTGGAGGTGACTACCCAATCCGCACGAGCCTTTACTGCAGCGGAGGTATTGGCATAGACCACTACGGTGCGATCGGGATGCGCATCACAAAACACGGAAAATTGATCCCCAGGACAGCCTATATCCATCGAACAAGTAGCATTGAGATCAGGGACTAATACGCGCTTTTGCGGGCTTAGGATTTTTGCCGATTCTCCCATAAAATGGACGCCTGTTACTAATAAGGTGGTAGCAGGATGGTCTATCCCAAAACGGGCCATATCGAGTGAATCCCCAATAAACCCGTCTGTAGCTTCGGTTAATTCCTGTAAGACTTCTTCTGCGTAATAATGGGTAATCATTACGGCATTTTGCTGCTGGAGCAATTGCTGAATTTCAGCAAAAATATCTAATTTTTCCTTATGATTCAATAGGTTATCTGGCGGACACTCCGACACCAGATTTCTAGCGGCTGCCAAATCCAGAGTTTTCATAAACATAAGCTCTTTTGCTTAATACATCATTAATATTATACTATAAAAGATAATTTCGTACGATTATTGATAGCTTTTGGCTATGGAATTGATATAAAAAATCAATTTGATTAATCACTAAAAATGCGTCATTCTTAGTAACCATAGAGCATTTATTCAATCACTTAAGGAGCTTAATTATGTTATCAGTTGGTCAAAACTTCCCTAAATTTAATTTAACCGCTGTTAAAGCCGGCAATAAAGATACCGCTTTCAGCAAAATCGACAACGGCACCTATAAAGGTAAATGGCAAGTTTGGTTTTTCTGGCCTAAAGACTTCACCTTTGTTTGCCCAACCGAAATCGTTGGCTTTGGTGATCTCAATAAAGAATTCGCTGATCGTGATGCACAATTAATCGGTGGTTCTACCGATACCGATTTCGTGCATTTAGCATGGCGCGAAAATGATGAACGTTTAACCAATAGCCCTTTCCCATGGGTAGCCGATGTGAAAAAAGATTTATCTGCAGCTTTGGGAATTTTACATGAACAAGAAGGTGTAGCATTACGTGCAACATTCATTGTGGATCCAGATGGTATTATCCGTTATTCACAAGTAAATGACTTAAGCGTTGGCCGTAATCCAAAAGAAGTGTTACGTGTATTGGATGCGTTACAAACCGATGAGTTATGCCCATGTAACTGGCAGCAAGGTCAAGAAACATTATAATAGGAAACACTATATCACCTCGCTGTAAATGCGGGGTGACAGATTAAGGAGGCAATATGTCCATCGAAAATTTAAAAGATTCTCTTCCTGAATACGCTAAAGATTTAAAACTGAATTTATCTTCTATATTAAGCAATACTGATTTAACAGAACAACAATTGTGGGGTTCAATATTAGCCGCCGCATTGGCTAGTAGAAACGATGCTGTGATAAAAGTTATCGCAGAAGAAAGCAAACAACATTTAAATGAAACCGCATTAAATGCCGTTAAAGCTGCAGCTGCCATTATGGCGATGAATAATATTTATTATCGCTTTACGCATTTAGCTAGCAACAAAGAATATAGCACCATGCCAGCCGGTTTGCGCATGAATATCTTAGCGAATCACGGCGTGGATAAAGCTGATTTTGAAATGTGGTCATTAGTGGTTTCTGCCATTAATGGTTGCAGCGCTTGTATGGATGCACATGAAAAACAATTGTTAAAACACGGCTTAAGCATTAATAGCGTGCAAACCGCTGTGCGCGTTGCTGCTATTATTCATGCGGTTGCCGTTACGTTGGAAAATGCAGCTAATTTATAAATAGCCAAGGACTAACAATGGCCTCATCTATCGAGTTAAGTTTAATCACTTGTGTATATAACGAAGAAGATAATATACAACCATTTTTAGATCGTGTGTTACCTATTCTCAAGCAATGCGTGCAAAGTTATGAACTTATTTTTGTTGACGATGGCAGTCGTGATAAAACATTAGAAAATTTGATCAATATCTCCAAACAAAATCCTAATATTTCTGTTATTAAACTTTCCCGCAATTTTGGTAAGGATAAAGCCATGACCGCAGCACTGGATTTGGCAGGCGGCCAAGCAATTATTCCTATCGATGTGGATTTACAAGATCCGCCTGAATTAATTCCTGAAATGATTGCCGAATGGAAAGCTGGTAGTGATATGGTGGTGGGAATTCGCAGTAGTCGAAATGATGAAAGTTGGTTAAAACGCAAAACAGCCGATTGGTTTTATCGCTTTATCAATCGCATTAGTAATGTTGCTATTCCCGCTAATGCCGGAGATTACCGCTTATTAAGCCGTAAAGTTTTAAATATCATTCATCAAATGCCAGAGCGCACGCGTTTTATGAAAGGCTTATTTGCTTATGCAGGTTTTAAAACTACTTATGTTAGTTATCAACGCCCTGCACGTACGGTTGGTATCACTAAATGGAATTTCTGGAAATTATGGAATTTTGCATTAGATGGCATTTTTGGGTTTTCTAGTGTTCCCTTAAGAATATGGACTTATGTCGGCATAACAACAGCCCTCCTATCTTTTTTCTATATGATCTATTTATTTATTAGAACATTGGTGGATGGTGTTGATGTTCCAGGATATGCGTCGTTAATGATGTTTATTTTGTTTTTTAACAGCTTGCTGATGATTAGCATTGGTATTTTGGGCGAATACATCGGGCGCATCTTCGACGAAGTCAAAGGGCGCCCGGTTTACATCATTGATAAAATTTACGGTAATTTAAAACCTAATTAATAGGACAAAAATTTTTAAGAACTTAACAAGTGCCGCTAAGTTTCTTAAATTCACCCGATATTTCTCTAATGTAACCTAAAATTGTGTATGATACGACTTTAAATCGAACTTCATAGCACCCTTTAGGATCAAGAGTTTCACCACCTATTGTTTTAGTTCTAAAATTTGCTGTTGCACAATATGCCTTGAGAGGAGCATCACTTGGATCATTGGGCTGATTTGGATTAGCTGAAAAACTTTTATCATAATAAAGAGCATCTCCATAGATTTGATCGTTCGTCACATTACACTCGCCTTCCCAAACTTGCAAGTAAATATAATCATATTCATAGTTATCCCATGGAGTAACTTCCCCCATATTTTTATTGGTTATTTTTATTGGTTATTTTTATTGCAAAAGTAGGAGTTGAGATAAGCAAACACATACATAAGATTAATTTTTTGTTTATGTTCATGATAAATACCTTATATAAAGATTAATAAAATTTTGATGGCCTCTCTTTTACCCGCTTTGGAGTCCTTTTTTTTCTACATTCTAACTCTAAAACTATAGCCAATTAACTCATAAAAGCAAGTTAAGTAGCCTCATCTCTCTTAATTTAAAATTAATCTAGTTTTTTGGCATTTCATTGCCGATAAGTCTTTCTCTTAGAACGTGAACTTTATCACGCAATGTGGCGGCTTCTTCAAACTCTAAATTGTGGGCATGTTTAAACATTTGTTGTTCTAATAGGTTAATTTGTTTTAGCAGTGCCTGTGGTGTGAGATGCTCATATTCAGCGGTTTCTTCTGCCACAAACCAACGTTTTTTACCTCTGCCTACAGTTCCTGCCGATTTATCTGCATAGGCGCCTTCCATAATTTCAGTAATCACTTTGCGAATAGATTTTGGTGTAATTCCATGTTTTTCATTGTATTCAATTTGTTTTTGCCTGCGTCGATCTGTTTCCTCAATGGCACGCTGCATGGATCCGGTCATTTTATCGGCATACATAATCGCTTTTCCATTAACGTTACGTGCCGCACGGCCAATGGTTTGAATTAAAGATCGATCAGAACGTAAAAAGCCTTCTTTATCCGCGTCAAAAATGGCCACCAATGAAACTTCCGGCATATCTAAACCTTCGCGCAATAAATTAATGCCCACCAAAACATCGAATTTTCCTAAACGCAAGTCACGGATGATTTCTACTCTTTCCACTGTCTCAATATCTGAATGCAAATAACGCACGCGCACTTTATGTTCTTGTAGATAATCCGTTAAATCTTCTGCCATACGTTTGGTTAAGGTGGTAATCAGCACCCGTTCATCAACTGCCGCGCGAGCTTTTATCTCAGATAAAACATCATCTACTTGGCTAGTGGCTGGCCGAATTTCTATCATTGGGTCTATTAAGCCAGTAGGACGCACCACCTGCTCTACTATGGCACCTGAATGTTCACGCTCATAAGTGCCAGGTGTTGCAGAAACATAAATAGTTTGCGGAGAACGATGTACAAATTCTTCAAAACGTAGTGGGCGATTATCTAACGCGGATGGTAATCTAAATCCATATTCCACTAAGGTTTCTTTACGTGCACGATCACCTTTATACATTCCACCTAATTGGGGAATAGTAACATGCGATTCATCCACCACTAATAAAGCATTTTCCGGCAAATAATCAAATAAGGTTGGCGGTGGCTCACCTGCTTTACGCCCAGATAAATAACGTGAATAATTTTCAACACCAGAGCAGAACCCTAATTCCAACATCATTTCTATATCATATAATGTTCGTTGCTCTAAACGTTGTGCTTCCACTAGTTTATTCATTGACCGAAATTGTTCTAAACGCTCTTTTAGTTCCGGTTTAATTTGTTCGATCGACTCCAACACGCGCTCGCGCGGTGTTGCATAATGGGTTTTAGGATAAATAGTAACCCGCGGTACCTGGCGCAATATCTCGCCCGTTAGCGGATCAAAAAATGATAATTGTTCTACGGCATCATCAAATAACTCAATGCGCACTGCCTCGCGCTCTGATTCTGCTGGAAATACATCAATCACATCCCCGCGCACGCGATAGGATGCACGCTCTAAATCCATATTTTGCCGTGTATATTGCAATTCCGCTAAACGCCTGAGCAAAGCACGTTGATCTAACTTATCTCCACGATCCAGATGCAATACCATGCTTAAATACATGCGTGGATCACCTAAACCATAAATCGCAGAAACTGTAGCCACAATAATACTGTCTGGGCGCTCTAATAAAGCTTTAGTCGCAGATAAACGCATTTGCTCTATATGTTCATTGATGGAGGCATCTTTTTCAATAAAAGTATCTGATGCGGGAACATAGGCTTCCGGCTGGTAATAATCATAATAGGAGACAAAATATTCTACTGCGTTATTTGGAAAAAAACTCTTCATTTCCCCATACAATTGTGCAGCCAAAGTTTTATTTGGCGCTAAAATTAATGTGGGCCGCTGAATTTTCTGAATAACATGGGCCACCGTAAAGGTCTTGCCTGAGCCGGTTACCCCCAATAAAGTCTGATGAGCTAAACCGGTTTCAATTCCAGATATCAGCTCTTTAATCGCGGTGGGCTGATCCCCGGCTGGCTGGAATTCTGCGGTTAACTGGAACTCGTGTTTCATGCTGGTTTCTGCTAATTGTAGGTGGTATATTATATAACGAATTTGTATTTAATACATTTTAAGCCTCAAAATAAGGAAAAACCCATGAGCTTTACACTTTCAGAACGCGTAGGACGCATTAAGCCATCCCCCACTCTAGCTGTTGCCGCACAAGCAGCCGCCTTGCGCGCCCAGGGCAAAGATGTGATTGACCTTGGAGTAGGCGAACCGGATTTTGACACGCCAGAAAATGTAAAAGCGGCTGCCAAAAAAGCGATAGATGCCGGGTTTACCAAATATACGGCAGTTGATGGGATTCCTGATCTTAAGCAAGCGATTATCGATAAATTCCAACGCGACAATCATCTGACTTATCATAAAAACCAAATCCTGGTTTCAGTGGGTGGTAAACAAAGTTTTTATAACTTAGCACAAGCCTTATTAAATGATGGCGATGAAGTGATCATCCCTGCTCCATATTGGGTTTCTTATCCCGATATGGCGTTGCTAGCAGGTGGAAAACCGGTGATTGTGGAAACCACTTTAGAACAACGTTTTAAAATTTCCCCCAAACAATTAGAAGATGCGATCACGCCGAAAACAAAATTATTTGTAATTAATAGCCCATCTAACCCTTCAGGAATGGAATACACGGCAGATGAATTAAAAGCTTTAGCTAAAGTATTATTAAAACATCCACAGATCTTAATTGCGACAGATGATATGTACGAACATATTCGCTGGACCACACCGCCTTATGTCAATATTTTAAATGTTTGCCCAGAACTTTATGATCGTACCATCGTATTAAATGGGGTATCAAAAGCTTATGCCATGACCGGCTGGCGGATTGGTTATGCGGCAGGCCCTATTGCACTGATTGCTGCCATGAAAAATATTCAATCGCAAAGCACTTCTAATCCTGCATCTATTTCACAAAAAGCGGCAATCGAAGCATTGAACGGCGATCAAAGCATTATTAAAACCATGGTAAAAGCCTTTAAAGAACGCCATGATTATGTTGTTAAAGGCCTTAATGCCATTGACGGCATTACTTGTGCACCTGCTGACGGCGCTTTTTATGCATTTTTCTATGTGCAACCCATTATTGATCGCATGCCTGAAATTAATGACGATGTGGAGTTTACTGAATTTTTACTAAACACCGCAGAAATCGCTTTAGTTCCCGGCAGCGCATTTGGCGCGCCTGGTTATTTACGTTTATCTTTTGCCACTAGCATGGAAAATTTAAAGAAAGCGCTAGAGAGATTAAAAAAAGCCGTTAGCTGATTATTCCAACTCAAAGTAATAATTGGATTTGAAAGCGTTCAAACCGAAGCCCCCAATTCAACCATAACAGTTTCCCATTGTTGCATGGTTGCTTGTAAATCTGCTTGGATTTTAGATTTCTTAGCTTCCAATTCCTGCAATTTTTTTGCATTGCCTGCGTTGTAAAGAACGGGGTTAGCAAACGCTTCAGTTATTTCATGTAACTCTGTTTCTAACCGCGTGATTTTTTCTTGTAGTTTTTGTGCTTGTTTTTCTAACTGGTTTCGCTGTTTGCTACTTTCCTGCGCCTTCTTTGGCTTTTCTTCTTTTTTACCCGTTAAGTTTTCTGGAGATGCGACTGCAAAGAAATCATCGCCATAATGGCTTAGATATTCTTCATAACTGCCTTGATAATCTTTAAGGCCATGAGTCGTAATCGCTAAAATTCGATTCGCAATTTTTTCCACAAAATATTTATCATGGCTGACCACTATTAAAGTGCCATCGTAAGCATTTAAAGTATCAGCTAATGCTTCAATACTTTCTAAATCTAAATGGTTTGTAGGTTCATCTAACACTAAAACATTTTGTTTAGCCAGCATAATATTGGCCATTAATAACCGTGTGCTTTCACCGCCACTTAAGGTTAAAATGGATTTGTGCACATCATCCCCAGACAATAATACTCTACCTAGAGTATTACGAATTAATTGGCTGGTCTGCGTGGTAGCTTGAACTGTTAACCAGTCTAATGCCGTTTGATCTTCAAATAACATTTCATGATGGTCCTGCGCAAAATAGGCAGAATAAGTTTCTATACCCCACGCAAAGTTTCCCTGATCCGCGGTAATTTTATTAAGCAGAATTTTCAGCAAAGTAGATTTACCCATCCCGTTAGGGCCAATTAATGCAATTTTTTCTCCGCGAGTAACGGTAAAACTCACATCATGCAATACCTGTAATTCCCCAAATGCTTTACTAATATTGTTGACCTCCAATACCGTTTTACCACTGGGTCGTACAATTGGAAAGGTAAAATTCGGTGTTGCACGCGTGCTTTCTTTAATTTCCACTAATTCCATTTTTTCAATTTGTTTCGCTCTAGATTGCGCTTGTTTAGCTTTACTAGCTTTAGCGCCAAATCGATCAACAAATGATTGTAAGTGAGCAATTTTACGCTCTTGTCCCGCCAAAGTTTTTCCTCGTAATTCTGCTTCTTCAGCTTTACTTATCAAAGCTTGTTCAAAGTTCCCTGTATATAAAGTGATAGTATGATAATCCACATCTAATGTATGCGAAGAAACCGTATTTAAAAAATCCCGATCATGCGAAACAAACAATAACACGCCTTTAAAACTTTTTTGCAGATATTCCGCAAGCCAGTGAATAGAAATAATGTCTAAGTGATTGGTAGGTTCATCAAGCAATAAAATATCGGGATTAGCAAATAATAACTGCGCGAATAAAGTACGCAGCTTATAACCACCCGATAATGCGCTTAATGGACCATGATGTTTACTCAAATCAATACCAAAACCACATAACAATTCATGAGCAACCGAATGCGCACTATAGCCATCTTCAGCCATTATCACTTCTTCCAATTCGCCTAAACGCATGCCATCTGCTTCAGTATGGGTTTCTTGAGCTAATAGTCGATCCTTTTCTTGCAGAGCATCCCACAAACGTTGATTCCCTTGCAATACCACGTCCAATACGCTGTTATGCTCATAGCGAAAATGATCCTGGCTCAATAGCCCCATTGTCTTATCTTTAGGGAAACTAATCGAACCATCAGTAGGCACTTCTTGATTAGCCAGCAAGCGCAAAAATGTAGACTTACCTGCCCCATTGGCGCCAATAATCCCATAACGCTTACCTGCTTGTAATTCCAGCGATACATCCTCAAATAATACATCTGGCCCATAACGCATTGCTAGTTCATTAATACTTAACATAAAACCTTTTCCAGCCCATTTAAAATTTAGATTATTTTACCTGTAATTTATGCTAAAATGAAATTTATTTAAATTGGGTAAAAGATGTTTAAATGGAGAAGGCAAATGCCTGCAGCCCTTATATTCCCGATAATCCCAGTGTTTTTTCTTATCCTGTTAATACTTTTAACGAAAATATAATGGTGTATAAAAAAATTACTGCAACAACTTACGAATCTAAAGAATTTGTTGATGACATTACCGGTGAAGTTGGCATATACCGCCTCGATCAACAAACATCTTCCCAAGTCGTCACTGACGACATAGCGCCCGATGGCTGCAGCCGTACTTATCTGTTTGGCAAAATGAATCCGCTGCAAGAAGTCGCCATATTACGCATTAAAGTTCCAACAACATTCCTAGACGGCGATAGACCTGATACAACCTTCGGCGAATATCAAACACGCTATTTGAGCATAGGTGCCCACAAAAATCCTCCTGACGATGCTTCTGAACTTATTCTCGATTATTGGACCGCAAATGCACAAATGCTAAATCAATACAAAGACCGAGAAGGATACGCCTATATCTTCATCGCCCCCAATGAATACACCCATCGCCTAGCCTTACAACAAGGTACTCCCAAAACCCAACCACCGGTTTTACAATGGGGACAATACCAAGGGGGAATGAAGATTGCCGCATTATTCTTCTGTATTAGTGAATAAAAATATTTTATCCGGCTCCCTCACCCCTTTTGGATCGACTAGCTATCAGGACGATAGCGGGACGCGCCAGGGATGGCGCATGGAGCGGAAAAGGGGTGAGGGAACCAGATAAAATACGGCTATCTATCCCCAAATGCGGCAATCTTCATTCCTATTTATACCTTACGACTTGCTTTTGGGGGGCTGATTCCTTACAATTCCTACCTCGCTCCCAACAATTCCCTGGTAGCTCAGTGGTAGAGCAGGTGACTGTTAATCACTTGGTCGGCGGTTCGAATCCGTCCCGGGGAGCCAATTCTAAGTCCATAGATACCCACGCATCTCCATAATTCCTTTATTAGAATGATTTGCAGAATTTTTAGGTAAAAGATATGATCGCACAAACAACGGCTGGGATAGATTAGTAAAATCCATATGAATATGCATTTCACTTTTAAACCTGCTATCGGATCTCAGTACAACCTTATTCAAGGTTGGTTGCAACAAGATTATATTGCAAAGTGGATCCATGGAACTGGGTTACAAAACACGTTAAATGGTTTGGAAAAATGGTTTCAATATAACAAGCTTCGTAAGAAAAGTAATAGAACTTTGGCTATCACTCAACATTGGGTGGGATTTGATGGTCAAACGCCTTTTATATATATGCTAACCTCTAATGTTAATAAAACCGAAGATGGCTTATATGCAAAGCATAGTAGAATGCCTGGACATGCAATTACGTTGGATATTTTTATCGGTGATCCTATTTATTTAGGCAAAGGGTTAGCTGTTAACATTATTCATGAATTTTTGTTAAGTCATTTTTTAGATATTGATGAAGTTTTCATCGATCCCGAAAAAACAAATAGCAAAGCTGTTCACGTTTATCAAAAAGCAGGTTTTAAAATAATCGATGAGTTTATAGCCAGTTGGCATCTTGTGCCACATTATCTTATGAAGCTCAACTTGCGCAATTTAGTAAGATAATGTCTTAGGGCACAAGAAAGTTTATCAGTCAATATAGTTATTTTCTGCAGCTACGGGCACACTTCGCCTAAGATTCTTCAACCTATTTTTATTTAGACTATGGGGACAAATTATTGCGTGCAGCTACTTGAGGCACTGTTAAAATAGTATCATATATTTCACTTTTATATTCTTGATGAATAGGACCTTCTATCCTTTCTACTGCTCTAATTAATTTCTCCACATTTTCGTGTGTTAGAACGCTCGAATGGAAACAAAATGCTCCACAATCATAGCGCGCAAAGAAATCCTCATTTAGGAAAATCGCACCAAAATTTGTAGTATCGCAAACAAAATAATTTGCTGTATCTCCTTCAGCTATTCCTGTATTCAATGTATCAATAAATGCGCGGACATCTTCTACATCAGGCCATCTACGACTCCAAAAACCCTCTATACGTTCTCCACACAAATAGCTACCTAAGTGTATTTGCATTGCCCTTACATCATTTTCAGGATAATATGCCACAATGATTGATGAAATGTGTGCACCATTTGCTAACCTAAATTCTCGCTCGCCCCTTACTGGAGATGTTAGACTTCTCAGAACTTGCCATACTCTGGGCCCGGTATCTGAAGTTTGCACCGAGGGCTGAGGCGCATTTAATAAACTATTATCTTTTGCTACCTTTTTGATTATATTTCTATCCAAGATATGAAATAATTCGCTACCCATGGGATTTTTCCACATGGCAATGTTATTTGCGACATCTTGCGATGTATACCACTTTAAAAGTCCTTTAACATCATAATAACGACCCGTCGAGAGAACTATCGTGGTTGGAGAAGAAATGGAAATGTTTTCTAAATTAATATCACAGTTAAAAAAATTTTCAGAGGCATTTAATGGAGCTATAGTGGCCATTTCTAGCAGGATTGTGTGGACTGCTTTTGCTTTGTCACCAGCATTCTTTAGATCGTCATTTAGAATCTTCCATAACTCACGTCTTATTTGGTTGAAGATCTGTTCTTTTTTTGCTTCATCTTTTTTTGCTTCTGCATTCGATAATTCTAAGACAAGCTGCTGTATTTCTGGCGAAAACAATGCTTTATTAACTTTTAATAGATCTAATAATTTGTTCAAATTCAACATTTTTAACTCCATATTTGCATAAAACAAATTAGATATAACTTAAATAGTGTAACCATAAGAAAAAGTCATTTCAAAGCTAATTCTTTTACCCTCTTTTGCTTTCTTGAAAATTGCATTTTGCTTCTTTGGTACATACTTACCGGTTTAAGTTGTAATTCTAACATTATAAAAATAATATATCAATTATTTATTCCATACTACCCAAACATAGAATTCTGTATATATAATCAGATAATTATTACTAAATTATGATGTGAAACAGACTCATCAACTTTTCAGCCGTAAAAATATATCGTAGAAATTATAGATAAATCATGCGATCAACATCTAAACCATAAACCACTCAGTTGGTGTTTGAAAGGTTCTGCTTTAAAATCAATCTAACTTAAAATAAAGTCAGTAAAAAAACAGGAGTATTTTTAGGGGTATAAGTTAAAAACATATAAATAAATCCTTTATAAATCATTTGGTTAAGAGACAACTCGAATCCGTCCCGGGAGCCATCTTCAGCAAAACCTATCTAAATTCCTCTAAATACCGCTTAAATTCTTCCCCAATTTCCGGATGCCTCAAAGCAAAATGCAGGTTGGCTTGTACATAACCCAATTTGCTACCACAATCATAACGTTTACCAGCAAACAGATATGCGTAACAATTTTGCACATGCAATAACTCCGCTATTCCATCCGTTAATTGCGTTTCACCTATTGCGCTCGCTTTAACTTGCTCTAATAAAGGAAATATTTCCGGCTGCAAAATATAACGCCCTACTACGGCCAAATTTGATGGCGCTACCATAGGATCAGGTTTTTCTACGATATTCTCAATTTCATGCGGATAAGGCGTATCCTCATCAATGGCAACAATACCATAACGATTGGTCAATTCATACGGCACCGGTTCAATAGCAATAATGTTTCCACCCAACACCTCATACACATGTTGCATTTGCTGCATAACATTCGGTTGACCATTTTCAACTTCCATCAAATCGTCAGCTAACAACACAGCAAAAGGCTCATTGCCAATCACTTCACGCGCACATAACACCGCTCCACCTAATCCATCAGGCGTATGTTGCCTTACGTATACGCAATGCGCCTGTTTGGGTAATATCTTTTGCACCGATTCTAATAAATCTTCCAAACCACGTAATGCTAATAAATTTTCCAGCTCAAGATCTCTATCAAAATGATCTTCGATTGCCCGTTTTGTGCTGCTAGTGACAAAAATCAATTGCGTAATACCGGCTTCAAGTGCTTCTTCCACCGCATATTGAATTAAAGGTTTATCAACAATCGGCAACATTTCTTTTGGACTAGCTTTAGTTGCGGGTAAAAATCTAGTGCCTAATCCTGCAACGGGAAATAAAGCTTTGCGAATGGGTTTTTCCATATATTAATTCCTAAATATTAGGTTGAGTTTTTTTGCGCAACACAGTATGTATGCCTGCATAACTGCAAAAAACCAATAAAAATCCAATAAACATTAGGGATTCCCGCCATTGATAGCATTCGCCTAATATACCTATGCCGGCAAATACGATAGCAGCAATAGCTAAGCTAGCAACCGTTTTTCCGCTAGACCAACCTAGATTTAATAATAGATAATGCATATGATCGCGCCCAGCGGAAAATGGTGAGCGGTGCTGCAATAATCTGTAGATAAAAATGGTCAGCAGTTCATATAAAGGCAATGCCAATATCCAAAGCATAGTCACTGGCCGCGCAATCGTTGGCAGGGCTTGTTGGCTGCCATAAATCGCAAACCAAACCAGTGCCACCCCTAAAAAAGTGCTGCCTGCGTCTCCCATGAAAATCATGGCGGGTTTTTTAACTCGCCAATTGCGGGGTAAAAAAGCGAATAGTACTACACATAGTAAAATCACTACATTGAATACCAACATATTTTGTTGGTTCCAGGCTAACAATCCATAACTGCTTGTCGCAATCAAAGCAATTGAACCTGCCAAGCCATCCAAACCATCTAGCATATTAAAAGCATTAATCACGCTCATAATCGCAAACAGCGTAATTACATAGCTTAGCCACCCTGAAACAACTAGATCACCTGTATCAATCAAATTACCAAAATCTATCAGCAGTGTTCCGCCCCAAAAAGTAATTAATAATGCGGCAATTAACTGCCCGACTAAACGTGCGCGTGCAGATAATTCATGGAAGTCATCAAGAATGCCCATAAATACTAATAAAGCACTGGCCGCTAACAACGCGCGAAATTCTTGCAAAGAAACCGGTAAAAAAATCGATCCGAATACAAATCCACAAAACATCGCAATGCCGCCAATTAATGGCACAGTGCCTTGATGGATTTTACGTGAGGTTGGTATATCGACTAAACCAATACGTGTTGCTAAGCGCGGTAAAGCGATTAATATAAACGTAGTAGTACTAAATGAAACAAATATAGCAAGCCAAGTGTGAATATTCATGGTGTAGCATTTGAGTTTTTATAAAGGTTCAAACCAGTTGGTACATCCCCGTAGTAGCGAACACTGCCTTGATCTAACCATAATACTTTATTGCATAAATCTTTTATGATTCCTAAATCATGCGAGGCTACAACCACTATTTGTGCGGAACTGATTACTTGTTTAATTCTCTTTTCTGCTTTTTGAATAAAAGATTCATCGCCAGTATTAATCACTTCATCTAAAATAAGAATTTCTGGAGTAATGCTAGTTGCAATAGCAAAAGCTAAACGTAACTGCATCCCAGTAGAGTAAGTGCGAACGGGCATAGACAAATAATCGCCTAACTCAGTAAATTCTGCAATTTCCATTTTTTTAGCATGAATTTCTTCATAATTCAGTCCTTGCAATATGCCGCGTAAAATAATATTGTCGAATCCAGTGGCATCCGGCTCCATACCTAACATAATATCCAATAATGCTGAAATTTTTCCATCAATGGTCACTGTACCAGAAGATGGCGGATATATATTGGACAAAACACGCAACAAAGTACTTTTTCCAGCACCATTGTGGCCTATGAAACCAACTCGATCACCATGTTCTATAGTTAAATTTAGACTATCTAAAGCGCGCACAGTCACCACATGATTTTGACCACTAGTAAAACGCCCGCCTGTACTAACGCGAAGTAATTGATGCTTTAGTGAACGTGTACTGATTCCATAAATTGGAAAATCAATAGATACTTGTTTTAGTTCAATCGATGCCACAAGAGCCTCTTAAAGCCAATAGATAATACGTTTGCGCGTACGTTTGAGCAGCAATAACATCACGCCCATACCTAACAAACTAATGGTTATTGTTACGATATATGCGTTCATTGATGGCCACTCGCCTAATAATGGTTGTCGAATAATCTCCACAAATTGTGCAAAAGGATTATAATCCACTAGATAACGATATTTTTCTGGTAAAATACGCGCTTCCCAGATAATGGGCGTTAGAAAAAAGGCTATTTGCATAATGCTAGCCACAATAGGAACTAGATCACGGTAGCGTGCCCCTAAAATAGCTAATATCCAAGCAAAACAAAACCCGTTGAATATAATAATAATAAGACTAAGGAACAATCCGCTTAGCGCCCAGCTTATTTTGACCTGAAAAAATAATAAAACTAATACAACCGGAATAATATTATGCAAAAAAATCAGTACATTTCTAGTAATGATACGCAAAATAAATACGGAATAAGGTAAGCTAATTTGTTTTAGATAAGGCGTAGATTCCACCAAGGCGCTAGTGCCTTCGGTGATCAAACTGAGAATAAGGGCCCACACCACCATACCTATTGCTAAATAAGGCAAAAATTCATTCAAAGGTAACTTAAATAAATTTGCATACAAAAAACCTAAACATACCATAGTGACCAACATGCTTAAGGTTATCCACCAAGGACCTAAATATGAACGCCGATAACGTAAACGAATATCTTGCCATCCTAATAACAACCAGATTCGCCAGCTTTTTATGCCTTCTATAAGATCAGACGTAGCTAAAGATGCATTTGCCATAGATATTATTTTTTTAAGAGAGATTGAAGTTGCTGCGCAGGACGTAGTATAGCGCAAAATTGGCTTTTCCCAAACCACCACCTGAATATGTTTGCTTAATAACTAATATTAATTTGAGTGTTGATTTCCATAGGATGCTTCGTTTGCAAGGTGACATTTGTTACAATAGTGGTTTTGCTACTAATTAAACACATTTTGTATGGAAAAACCCTATTCGCCTCTTACCTTAGAGCCAGAAGTCCAAGCCTTCTGGCAGCAACATCAAAGCTTTGCTGCTAATGAAAACACCGGCAAACCTAAGTTTTACTGCTTATCGATGCTCCCCTACCCCAGTGGTCAACTGCATATGGGACATGTGCGTAACTACACGATTGGTGATGTGATTAGCCGCCTGCAACGCATGTTAGGCAAAGAAGTTTTGCAACCCATGGGTTGGGATGCTTTTGGCCTGCCCGCAGAAAATGCCGCATTACAAAATAAAGTGGCACCTAGTGAATGGACGCAAAAAAACATCGCTAACATGCGCACCCAGTTACAACGTTTGGGTTTTGCCTATGATTGGAGCCGTGAAATTGCCACCTGTGACCCTAGTTATTACCGTTGGGAACAATGGTTGTTTGTACAATTATTCAAACAGGATTTGGTTTATCGCAAAGAAGCCTTAGTGAATTGGGATCCCGTGGATCATACTGTGCTAGCCAATGAGCAAGTGATTGAGGGCCGTGGATGGCGATCCAGCGCATTAGTTGAGCAAAAAATGATTTCTCAATGGTTTTTTAAAATCAGCGCCTATGCGGATGAATTATTACAAGGATTAGAAAATCTCCCAGGCTGGCCGGAGCAAGTGCGCACTATGCAATATAATTGGATTGGGCGTTCAGTGGGTGCTGAAGTACATTTTCCAGTAATTGATAAAGATTTGCTGTTAACTGTGTACACTACACGAGCAGACACATTATATGGGGTTACTTATTTATCCATAGCACCACAACATCCACTAGCTTTACAAGCCGCAGAAAAAAACCCCGCTATTGCTGAATTTATTGAACACTGCAAAACCGGAAATATTGCAGAAGCGGCACGCGCCAAAATGGAAAAATTAGGCATGCCCAGTGGTTTTTATGCGCGCAATCCATTAACTAATGAAAAATTACCTATCTGGATTGCCAATTATGTGGTGATGGATTATGGTTCTGGTGCAGTGATGGCGGTCCCCGCACATGATGAGCGTGATCATGAATTTGCCCAAAAATATCATTTGCCAATGAAAGAAGTCATCGCTGCTAAAGATCATGATTATCAACAAAGTGCTTATACCGATTATGGCGCGGTTATCAACTCAGCAGAATTTGACGGATTAACTTCAGCCGAAGCTAAAAGCGCCATTACTAAAGCTTTAGAAAAACTTGAACTTGGTATAGAAAAAATTCAATACCGTTTACGTGATTGGGGTGTTTCACGGCAACGTTATTGGGGAACGCCTATTCCCATTATTTACTGCGATAAATGCGGCGCAGTCCCCGTTCCTGAAAAAGATTTACCGGTAATTTTACCGCAAAACATTAAATTAACCGCGCCCAACTCTCCTCTGCCGCAATTATCTGAATTTGTTAATGTTAAATGCCCAAAATGCGGCGGAGCAGGACGACGTGAAACCGATACCTTTGACACTTTTGTTGAATCATCTTGGTATTTTACGCGCTACACTTGCCCAGATCAGACCACACAAATGTTAGATGAACGCGCCAACTATTGGCTGCCGGTCGACCAATATATTGGTGGTATTGAACATGCAGTTTTACATCTTTTATATGCGCGTTTTTTCTATAAGGTTTTGCGTGACCAAGGATTAGTCAATACTTCTGAACCTTTCACACGGCTACTGACACAAGGCATGGTGTTGAAAGACGGTGCGAAAATGTCTAAATCAAAAGGTAATACAGTAGATCCACAACAATTGATCGAACAATATGGCGCTGATACCGTAAGATTATTTATGATGTTTGCGGCTCCACCCGAACAAAGCCTAGAATGGAGCGATGCAGGTGTTGAAGGCGCGCATCGTTATTTAAAACGTTTGTGGAAATTAGCACAAACTTATTTGGAACACCCCACCACCCATGCATTAGATATCGCCAGTTTAAATGTAGAACAAAAATCAGTTTGGCAACAGATTCATCAAACCATTCAAAAAGTAACTGATGATTACACACGTAGACAAACTTTTAATACGGCTATTGCTTCCATGATGGAATTAACCAATACATTAATTGCCTTTGCTAATCAATCCAGTGACAATGATCGGGCATTACAGCGGCAAGGGCTAGAAACCTTATTGTTATTGATATCGCCTATTGCACCACACGTTTCTCATTTCTTATGGAAAGAACTAGGCCATACCTCACCGATTATTGATGCAGCGTGGCCGCAAGTTGAGCCGGCAGCATTAGAAACATCTACGCTAACCTGGATTATTCAAGTAAATGGCAAAATGCGTGCCCAGCTAACTTTATCGATTGCATTAACCGATGCAGAGATTGAAGAAGCAGTTTTAGCGCAAGCGAATGTCAAAAAATTTATTACCGACAAAACCATCAAAAAAATTATTATTGTGCCTAAAAAATTAGTGAACATTGTAGTGATATAGAGAAAAACATGAAACTAAAAAAATTATTAACACTTCTTTGTATTGGTTTTATTTCCGCATGCGGCTTTCAATTGCGCGGTACGGCGCCTATGCCGGAGATTATGCAACGTATAGCCATTCAGCCCAATGACCCCTATTTGCCATTACAGAGAGATATTCGCGAAATGCTTAAGGTTAACAATGTGGCTATCGTTGATATGACGCAGCATCCAACCGCTATTTTACAAATCACTCAAGATACATTCCAAGTAACCGATACTAGCATAGGTGCTGATGGTCGTATTCGTGAGCAAGGGTACAATTATGTCGTTTCATTTCTAGTCACCGATGCAAAAGGCAAAACTTTAATGGGCCCTGAGACCATTCAAAGTCAACGTATAATTGAATACAATCCTGATACAGCATTAAGCCAAAGTTTAGAAGAAAAAATTGTCCGCAATGAAACCCGGCTAGAAGTAGTCGGCCAGCTCGTGCGTAGATTAGCATACGTGAATAACGGCAACACAACTAAACCATGAAATTACGCTTAAACCAATTATCAGTACATTTACAACAATCATTGGCTTCGTTGTATTTAATTACTAGTGCTGAACCTATATTAGTTCAAGAAGCGGTAAAAAAAATTCGTTCAGCAGCTAAACAGCAGGATTTTACTGAATATCAATGGTTATCTCCTTCAACCAAAGATGATTGGGAACAATTAATTGATTTGCAACAAAACTTGAACTTATTTGGCTATAAACAAATTATTGAAATATTTTTGCCAGGTGGTAAATCAGGACAATTGGGTGCACAGTATTTACAACGCCTAGCGAAAAATCTCAATAAAGATCAAATTATTATTATCACTACCGATAAACTAGATAAAACTTTGCTTAGCAGCCGTTGGCTTATTACTTGCGAGCAAACCGGGGTATTAATAGCTATTTGGCCACTATCTATTGGTGAAATGACACAATGGTTACAACAACGTGCTGAACAACATCAGGTTGCTTTATCAACTGATGCTCACAATAAGCTACTAGAACTTACCCAAGGCAATTTAATGGCAGCCGAGCAAGCTTTACAACAACTAAATTTATATCCGCAACCCATCGAGCTTGCCCAATTACAAGAATTAGTAGCCGATCAAGCACAATATGTTATTAATGATTATTTACAGCAACTGTTCAGCAAAAACAAGGCTCATAGCCTACAGTTATTAAATCGTTTACAAATCCAAGATGTTGAACCGATATGGATTGTCTGGCAATTGGCACAATACGTAAGGAATCAGCTTAATACATCGAGTAGCTCAAAAACATTTTGGCAAAAGATGTTACATATGATTTATGAATTAGATGCTGTAAGCAAGGGTAACCCGCTGGCGGAGTTTCCATGGCCTGATCCATGGTCGGCTTTGCGGCATTTTACTTTTAAAGTAGCACAAACATCATAAGGGAATAATATAATATGACATCATCTACTTTAGGCGTATTTGGAGGTTCTTTTGACCCCGTGCATTTAGGTCATTTGCACAGCATGTGGGAATTACAACTACATTTATCTTTAGATACTATTCATTTTATTCCGTGTGCGCAATCGCCTTTGAAGCAGCAATCCTTGGCTAGTGCGGAGCATCGTATTGCCATGTTAAAGCTTGCGATCCGCGGCCAACCTAAATGGCAAGTAGATGATCGCGAAATTCAACGACAAGGTGCTTCATACACCATTGATACTTTAAAAAGTCTAAAACAAGATTTCCCACAACACAATTTATGTCTGATTTTTTCTATGGATGTTGCAGTTGATTTACCTAAGTGGCATAAATGGGAAGAATTATTCGACTATGCGAATATCATTATATTATCCCGTCCTGAGTTTTTATTACCAGAGGCATCCTGGGTTCAGGATTTAAAAAAACGCACATTGGCTAATTCCAGTGAGCTACGCACTAAAAAATCCGGGGGTGTATGGTGGCAAACTACTACTGCACTTAATATTTCGGCTACTGAAATTAGAAATTTATGCAAAAAACAGCAACCACCACCCTATTTGCTGCAACATGATGTTTGGCAATATATTCAACAACATAAAATTTATACAGAGTAATTAAATGATGACTTCAAAAAAACTTCTTAAAACCGTACATCAAGCTTTAGACGATTTAAAAGCTAATAATGTAATAACACTAGACGTGCACAAGTATGCTAATTTCACCGATGCCATGGTGTTTGCATCCGGCACTTCAACACGTCATGTTAAATCTATAGCCGATGAAGTGGTGACACAAGCCAAACAAGCCGGTTTTACTCCTATCGGAGTTGAAGGTTATACCTTTGGTGAGTGGGTGTTAGTAGATTTAGGTGATGTGGTTGTTCATGTAATGCTGCCTGCTGTTCGTGAGTTTTATCAGTTAGAAAAGTTGTGGGACCCTATGCAGAATAATATTAAAAGCAGCTAATAAAATATGAAAATTCACTTATTAACTATTGGCCAAAGCATACCCGCTTGGATTAAGCAAGGATATGAAGAATATGCCAAACGGTTACCCCTTGAGTGCGCTTTATTATTAACTGAGTTGCCAGCTGCTAAACGCTACAAAAAACAACCTACTGATAAAATTCAAGCAGAAGAAGCTGAACGTTTATTAAATGCCATACCCAAAAATTGCTATGTAATCGCTTTAGATGAACATGGGATTTTGTGGAATACACAACAATTAACACAACAGCTCAGCAAGTGGCAGCAAAATGGCTCCGATATTGCCTTATTAGTTGGCGGCGCAGATGGCTTGTCTGCTGAATGCAAAAAACAAGCCAAACAATTGTGGTCTTTGTCACCTTTAACTTTGCCGCATGGTTTAGTGCGTATATTAATCGCTGAGCAGATTTATCGTGCCTGGTCTATTCAACATCAACATCCTTATCACCGCCTATGAAAAGATTTGCCGCTATTAAAGATCACAAACAAGAAAGCCGGCTATTTTTTAATAGAGCTATTACCGCTTTTGCTGTCATTGGCATTATCTTTTTACTGATGGTGGGCAGACTGGGTTATTTACAAATTATTCAACACACCAAATATATAACCCTTGCAGAAAATAATCGGGTAAAACTTGTGCCCATTGCGCCTAACCGTGGTTTAATTTATGACCGTAATGGAGTGTTATTAGCAGAAAATTTACCTGCTTACAGTTTGGAAATTATTCCTGAAAAAGTAGATGACATTCCCGAAACGCTAGCTGCATTAAGTGCCATTATTACTATTACCGAAGATGATCGAACGGAATTCTACAAAACCCTAAAAAGCCAACGACGTTTTCAGGGAATTCCCATTCGCCTACAACTTACTGAAGAAGAACTTGCTGGTTTTTCCGTTCAGCGGCATAAGTTTCCTGGTGTTGAAGTGAATGCAAGGCTTATTCGACATTATTTATACCCTGAGCTGACTGCACATTCTATTGGTTACGTTGGCCGCATTAATGAGCAAGAAATGGCGTACATTGATAAATCTAATTACAGCGCCACACAACATATTGGCAAAGTGGGTATTGAAAAACAATATGAAGCCACCTTACATGGAACTGTCGGTTATCAACAAATTGAGTTAAATGCAGGCGGCCGTATTGTTCGCGTATTAGAACATCATCCACCGCAATCTGGAAATGATTTATATTTATCTATAGATATAAAATTGCAAGAAGCCGCACAACAAGCGCTCGCCGATAAAAAAGGTTCAGTTATAGCTATTGAACCGCAAACAGGTGAAGTTCTGGCCTTCGTGAGCATGCCCTCTTTTGATCCAAACTTATTTGTGCAAGGAATTAGCCATAAGAATTATCAAATGCTGCGCGATGATCCGGAAAGGCCATTATTTAATCGTGCTTTAGTGGCACAGTATCCACCCGCTTCTACTATCAAACCTTTATTGGGGATATATGGATTAGAACATCATTATATAACAACGGATACGGTTATTTATGATCCCGGTTATTTCCAATTGCCCAATAGTAAGCGCCGCTATCGCGATTGGCGCGCCCATGGCCATGTTGATTTTAATGAAGCTATCGCAGAATCCTGCGATGTCTATTTTTATAAATTGTCTATGAATATGGGTATTAAAAACATGGCCAAAGCGTTCACACAATTTGGTTACGGCTCACCTACCGGCATTGATATGCCTGGAGAATCTCGTGGTTTGGTGCCTACACCAGAATGGAAAGAACGCACGCAAAAAGAACCTTGGTATCCTGGCGAAACCGTTATTGTGAGTATTGGCCAAGGACATATGTTAGCAACTCCTTTACAATTAGCTCACGCCACAGCAACACTTGCGAATCAAGGTGTGCGCATGCAACCCCGTGCAGTAAAAAGCATTAAAGCACCTAAACAAGAACCTGTTGATACGCGCGCTGTTATTATTGATCAAATTCCTATTCGTGATCCCGCGAATTGGGAAGCCGTGCAACAAGGTATGATCGATGTAGTGCATTCGCGCTATGGTACCGCACGTGGCATAGGCAACAATGTTTCCTATTTAATCGCCGGCAAAACCGGGACTGCTCAAGTATTTAGTTTAAATGGCGCCACCTATAATGAAAAAAATCTAGCCAAACATTTGCGCGATCATAAAGTATTTGTGGCTTATGCACCGGCTGACGATCCACAAATCGCGCTTGCTGTTTTTGTAGAAAATGATATTGGCCAAACTCAAATTGCGCGAGATGTATTAGATTTTTATATTCTTGGGCCGCCACCAAAAGAGGAAGAACAAGATGCTGCTGAACTATAAAAGACGCTGGTCTAGGTTACATTTAGATCTTCCATTGCTGTGTGCATTAGGCGTCCTAATGTTGATTGGATTAATCGTTTTATATAGCGCAGGTTCCGGCAGTTTGGATTTAATGCAACGCCAGTTAATCCGGTTGGCTTTAGCATTTGGCGTAATGGTTTTATTTGCGCAGATCTCTCCAGTTTATTATCGTACTTGGGCACCTTGGTTATTTGCAGCAGGAATGATTTTATTAATTACCGTGACTTTTTTTGGTGAAGCGCGAAAAGGCGCGCAACGTTGGTTGAACCTGGGCTTTACTACCATTCAACCTTCTGAGATTATGAAACTTGCGGTGCCTATGGTGCTTGCCTGGTATTTAAGCACTAAAAAGTTACCCCCTAGCTGGCGTGATTTATTTGTTGCCTTGGTTTTGTTAATGGCGCCTACCCTATTAATTGCTGAGCAACCCGATTTAGGCACAGCGATTTTAATCGCCGCCAGCGGCTTGTTTGTGTTGTTTCTTTCTGGAATGAGCTATCGAGTGATTATTGCAGCAGGCGCTGCTCTGGGTGCTTCATTACCGTTGTTATGGCATACTTTGCATGATTATCAGCGTAATCGAATTATCACTTTGTTTAATCCCGAACACGATCCATTGGGCAGTGGGTACCATATTATTCAATCTAAGATCGCTGTAGGTTCTGGCGGGTGGTATGGGAAAGGCTGGATGAACGGCACACAATCCCAACTACAGTTCTTGCCGGAACGCACAACAGACTTTATTTTTGCGGTTTACAGTGAGGAGTTTGGTTTTATTGGGGTATTTATTTTATTAGCGCTTTATTTAGTGATTATTGGCCGAGGCCTCTATATGGCAAGCCAGGCCCAGGAGACTTTTACTCGTTTGTTAGCTGGTGGAATTATTTTAACCTTTGCTTTTTACGTGATTGTGAACGCCGGCATGGTAATCGGCTTGTTGCCTGTGGTGGGTATCCCTATGCCATTGCTCAGTTATGGGGGGACATCCTTGATTACCCTATCAGCGGCTTTCGGTATGTTGATGTCGATTCACACACACAGGAAAATATTGTAAGATTGTAGTATGTGGTGATTGTATTTAATGTCACTGCACATTACTAATACTGTCACCCCGCACTTGTTGCGGGGTCTGGTCGGGATCCAGACATTCTGACCAGACTCCGCAACAAGTGCGGGGTGACAGCTTTATAAAGGTATTTATTATGTTAGCCAAATTTATCCTCGCTGCTCTTTCTACTCTTTTCTTCGCTACAGTAGCTTCAGCTAACTATGCGGAACGCCCGGAGGTAGAAGTATTTATTATTGAAATGCAAAAAAAGCATGATTTCGATCCTGCCCATCTGCGCTCGCTATTTGCTCAAGCTGAAAAGCAAGATAAAGTCATTGAACTCATGCAAAAACCCGGTGAAGCCAAACCTTGGTATGAATATCGCAGCATCTTAATCAACGGGCAACGTGTTTCTGGCGGAGTGGAATTTTGGGAAAAACATCAAGTTAAATTACGGGAAGCACAAAAACGTTATGGCGTTCCACCAGAAATGATTGTAGCTATTATTGGTGTGGAAACCAGTTATGGAAACAATACCGGTAACTTCCCAGTATTCGACACCTTAACCACATTGGCATTTGATTACCCTCGTCGTGCTGAATTTTTCCGTGGCGAATTGGAAGAATATTTAATATTAACCCGTGACGAAAATTTAGAAGTATTAGAAATTAAAGGCAGTTATGCCGGTGCGATGGGGCCTCCGCAATTTATTGCTAGCAGTTATCGCGCTTATGCAGTTGATTACGATGGCGGCGATCAAATTGATCTGCTGAACAATATGGACGATGCGATCATTAGTGTGGCTAATTATTTTAGCAAGCACGGCTGGCAACGTGATGGCATAGTTGCAGTGCCCGCCAAAGTGGAAGGTACCAAATACTTAGAACTGCTTAGCAATGAATATCGCACCGGTATGAGTGTGCTAAAACCACAAAAACCTGAGCTTCCGGCCAGCCAATTAGCCAACTATGGCGTTATTCCTCAACAATCGTTGCCTCCTGATGCAAAAACTACTTTGCTAGAATTACAAACTCAGGCTGGTAAAGAATATTGGGTGGGTTTGAATAATTTTTATGTGATCACCCGTTATAATCACAGCGTAGTCTATGCAATGGCGGTTTATCAATTAAGCCAATTAATCGCCGAAGCTTATCGAGGATAAATCTATAGCTTATGATGAAATATTTCAGCATTCTTGTGCTGGCTAGCGCCCTGCTTTCTGGTTGTGCGAGTACCAGCGGTGGTAATGTCGGTTCTGGCGACAACTATTATGAAGATGTTGATGTCAGCAAAATTAAAGATCCTGAGCCTAAACATGAGCCTAAAAGCAAATATGGCAATCCTTCTTCTTACCAAGTCTTTGGTAAAACTTACTACGTAAAAGATTCAGCGGATGGATTCAAAGAACGTGGTCAGGCTTCCTGGTATGGCCACCCTTTTCATGGCCGTCGTACGTCTAGCGGTGAAGAATATGATATGTATAAAATGACCGCTGCACATAAAAGCGTGCCTATTCCTTGTTATATGCGGGTGACTAATCTAAAAAATGGAAAAAGTATTATTGTGCGCGTTAATGATCGCGGCCCTTTCCATGATGGCCGCGTTATCGACTTATCTTATGTTGCAGCGAAAAAGCTAGGTGTGTACGCAGAAGGGACTGTTCCGGTAGAAATTGAAGTGATTACGCCTGAATATGATCCAGGCCCACGTTTGATGACAGCGGAAGCTCCTGCAAACATTCCTGCACAAAACAGGCTTTCGCTGACACCACCTGAGGAAGCTAATAGCACGAGAATAATCATAGAAACAGCTCCCATGGCGCCGCCTGTTATGGCGCCTGCCGTCACGCCTGTTGGACAAGGAGTCTATTTGCAGGTTGCCGCTTTTAATGAGCAGCCTAGAGCCCAGCAAGTAGCGAATACTTTACAAAATTTGGCGAACAATCCAGGCAGCCAGGTGACCACCGGTTACAGCAACAATTTACCAGTCTTCCGCGTTCGTGTGGGACCTTTTGCAAATGCCGCAGCAGCGCAACAATATGTTGCCAATATAACGCGAGTTTATCCTGATACACAGCCTTTCGTAGTAAAGTAGCAAGCTGGATATAAAATTAAGTTAAGTATGTTTTTGAGTAATCGGCTTCAAGTTTTTTGCCTATCAGCAAATACATAGCCGGCACGACAAATAACGTAAATAGTGTGCCAATTGAAAGGCCTGTGCCAATCACCAAACCTATATCATAGCGGCTTTCTGCTCCGGCTCCTGTTGCTAATATCAACGGAACAACACCTAATACCATTGCACCGGTAGTCATCAGAATAGGTCGCAACCGAATACCTGCTGCTGCAATAATAGCCTCACGTTTATTTTTACCTGCACGTTGTAAATCATTAGCAAATTGCACAATCAAAATACCATGTTTACTAATCAGACCAATCAAGGTAACCAAGCCCACCTGCGTATAAATATTTAAGCTAGCACCACCCACCTCTAAATTAATAAATAATAATGCACCAAACATTGACATCGGTACACTAATAAGAATAATCAAAGGGTCGCGGAAACTTTCAAATAATGCGGATAAGCAAAGGTAAATAATAATCATAGAAAAGAAAAATGTCATTAAAAATATCGCGCTTTCATTTACATATTGGCGGGATTCACCTCCGTAATCAATCTGATAACCAAAAGGTAACATTCTTTCTGCTATATTTTCTAATTCATCTAATGCGGCTCCCATCGTGTATTGTGGATGTAGCACAGCGGAAATTGTTGCCGCATGCAGCTCATGGAAATGATTCAATGATTCAGGAACCACCTCTGTAACAACTTTTGCAAAAGTAGATAAAGGCACAGAAACACCATCAGCCGTTGTAATATAGTAATTTAATATTTGATCATAATTTAACCGTTGACTGCGAAGCATTTGCGGAATAACTTGGTAGGCTCGTTCATCTAATTCAAAAAAGTTTACATATTGCTCACTCAATGCAGCTGAAATCATATTGCCAATATCGGCCATTTGCAAACCTAGCTGAGCCGCTTTAAGGCGATCAATTTTTATAGTGGCTTGCAACATATCCAACTTAAGATCGTTATCTATGTAAGAAAACATATTAGTTTTAATCGCTTCTTCCATAAACCGAGTGGAGACATCGTGAAGCTCAATATAAGGTTGGTTACCAGCTATAATAAATTGAATGGGTAATCCATTGGTTCCTGGAATAGGTGACGGTTGAAAAAGCGCAATTTTAGCGCCAGTAATCTGCTCGGCTAATTGTTGATATAGCGGTAACAATTCAATAGATTTTCGATTACGTTCATCCCAAGGGGTAAGCACAATACCACCTATTGAAGTATTCAGTGTGCCAATCGAGCCATTTACGTTGGAAATTCCATCAAATTGATAAACCGATTGCGTTTCTGGAACTGTCATTGTCTTTTTAGTAAATTCATTGGAATATAACATCGTTTGAAATACATTGGCATTCGGTGCCATAGTAAGATTACTGATAATTAGACCCTGATCTTCATCAGGTGCTAACTCTTTTTTAGAGGTTGTGTATAAAACGACTAAAGCAGCGATGATAATAACTGAAAATATAGTTGTTACATTTAAATGATTTAACGATTTGTCTAATATATGTTGATACCGATCATGAAATTTATCAAAACTATTTTGAACTACTTTAACAAAACGACCTTGTTGTTTTGTTTCAGGTTTGAGAATCTTTGAACACATCATAGGTGATAATGTCAGAGCAACAATGGCAGAAATAGCTACTGCACCGGCCAAAGTAAATGCGAACTCGGTAAATAGTACGCCTGTAATTCCGCCAACAAATCCAATAGGTAAATAAACTGCTATCAAAACTATTGAAATAGCAATAATAGGATTAGCTAATTCTCGCGTGGCTTGAATAGCCGCTTGAAAAGGTTTTATACCACTGCGAATGTGCCGCTCAACATTTTCAACTATGATAATCGCATCATCAACCACTAATCCTACGGCTAAAATCAGGGATAATAAAGTTAATATATTAATCGTATATCCCAACAGATACATCATAAAAAACGTACCAATTAAAGATAAAGGGATTGTAACTACAGGTATAGCAAGCGAACGTAGATTACCCAAAAATAAAAAGATAACCAGTGCCACAATGAAGACAGTCTCAAATAATACCTTTTCTACTTCAGCAATTGAACGATGAATAAAGTCGGTAACATCATATACAATGGCGCCTTCTAATCCTTCCGGCATTCTTTCTTGAATTTCTTCAAATACTTCTCTTACATTGTCAACCACTTGTAGAACATTTCCATTTGGCACCACTTGGACGCCAATATACACAGCTTCTTTGCCATCGTAACTTGCTGAAGAGTCGTAATTTTCAGATCCTAAGCTTATCGTTGCAACATCATCGAGTTTTACAATCGAATTATTTACATATCCTACAACTAAATTACGAAACTCTTCTATTGATTTTAAATTAGTATCAACCGTAACATTAACGGCCATCATTTGCCCATCGGTACGTCCTGCTGCCGTTAAAAAATCATTTGCTGCTAAGACATTAAAAATATCATCTGCACTAAGAGAATAAGCCGCTAGTTTCTCTGAATCCAACCATACTCTTAAAGCAAATCGTCGATACCCCAAAATTTCCGCATCTAATATTTCATTTACCGCACGTATTTGCGGCTGAGCAATTCGAATCACATAATCGGTGATTTCACTGGTGGTAAGCACATCGCTATAAAAACCTATATACATTAAATCCGTAGCTTGTCCCACATCTATTGAAATCTGTGGTAATAGCGACCCAGGAGGTAATAGATCAACCACAGAACTAATATTTGAGCTAATTTCTGTTAGTGCCTTATCAGTATCGTAATTTAATCGTAAATAAATTGAAATATTACTAATCCCTTGTGAACTTTCTGAAGTCATATAATCAATACCATTAGATAGCGCCGCAGCGCCTTCTAATGTACTAGTAATAAAACTTTCGACCACTTCTGGATCCGCTCCAACAAATGGAGTTTCGACAGTAATAATTCCATTTTCGGTAAATGGAAATTCGCGCACTGATAAAACAAATACCGAACGTATGCCCAATACTAAAATAAGCAGGCTTAATACTGTAGCTAAGATGGGTCGTTCAATAAAAATATCTGTAAATTTCATATTATGATTCGTCATCTACTTGTGGATTTGCATCATTACTGGGTGGTAATTCATTATTAACAATTACAACATCTTTATTTTTAAGTTTTACCTGACCGCTAGTGACTATTTGCTCACCCTCTGTTAAGCCTTTTATCACCTCCACTTGATCACCTCGAGTTTCCCCCAAAGTGATAAACCGTTGTACCGCTATCAATTCTGTTTTTTTATCTTCCTTATCTTCTTCCTTATCTTCTTCTTTATTGTGTTTTTTCTCCTGAATCACATAAACCAAGCTGCCATAAGGATTAAAACTAATCGCTACTTGCGGTACCGTTAGAACTTTTTTTAGTTTTCCGGTATTAGCTTCCACAACGGCATACATTCCTGGTAATAGTTTTTCTTCAGGATTATCTACAAGCGTTTCTACAGTAATATTGTGTGAATTTTCATCTATTAACGCATCCAATGCGGTAACTTTTCCTTTAAACACTTCTCCTGGGTAAGTATCGGAGGTTACGGTGACTTCTTGCCCAACCTGCAAATGTACTAAGTTTTGTTCTGGCGTATTAAAATAAGCATAGATAGGATTGATGGATTGCAAACTCACAATAAAATCGCCAGGGTTAAAGAACTGACCAACATTTGAGTAAAAAATTCCTAGTTTTCCATCGAAAGGCGCATGCAGTGTTTTTAAATTCACCAATGCTTGCTGTTGATCGACTAAAGCTTGTTGCATTTGCATATTATAAAGATCGGTTTGCAAGGTTTCTTTGCTAATCACATTAATTGCATATTGTTCCTTATCCAGTTCGTAAACTGTTTTCGCTAAATCGGCGGCGGCCTGTAGTGATTTTAATGCAGCAATATCTTGCTCGGCATGTAGTTGCAGAATTTTATCACCTTGTTTGATATGCTGCCCTGACTCGACAAAAATTTCTTGAATTTTACCTTGCACTTCTGTGGTTATATCCACTCCAGCTATCGCCATTAAATTAGCTACTGATGTTATAAATGGCTGCCATTCTGTGTACACTACTTTTGTGCTGGAAACAACTACTGCTTTAGCAGTTTCATTGTTATTGCCATCTTCTAATAAATAGGATTTAACCACATGGTATAAAATTATGTTAACAAACAACACCGCCATTAATATCAGCATAATGCGCATAGATTTTGTCATGTTTCACTCCTGTTCCACCAACCGCCGCCAAGCGATTGGAATAATGCCACTGTATCAGCATAGCGTGCTGCTTCTGCAGTCACTCGATCCACTACGGCTTGTTGATATTGCATTTCGGCATTGATCACCTGCAAATAATCGGCGCCGCCAATTTTATATTGTTTCTGTACTAAATCTAAAGTGGCTTTGGCTAATTTTTCGGTTTCTGCATCTTCTTTTAATTCTTGTGCATCCATGTCTAAGGCTATTAAACTATCAGCAACATTTTGCAATCCCATTAATACAGCAGATTGATAATCCGCAAACGCCGCTTCAAAAGCATCAATCGCTGCTCTACGCTCTGCAATCAATGCACCGCCATTAAAGACGGTTTGTAATGCATTCACTTGCCAATCCCATGCAATGTTGCTGGCATTAAAGAAATTACTCAGTGTATCTGAATTAGGCCCATAGGAAGCAGTAATTGGAAAGCTTGGCAACAGATTGGCAGTGGCAACGCCTATATTTGCACTGGCTTGATGCAACAATGCTTCAGCTCCGCGAATATCTGGACGTTGTTTTACTAAAGTAGAGGGGACACTAATCGGCAAATCAGTAGGTAAATGTAAATCTTCTAATTCAAAATGTGGAAGTTTGGCATTGCCGGGATAATCTCCCACTAACACAGCCAATGCATGCCGTGTTTGTGCTAAATTAGTTTCAAGCGGTGGTAATAAAGCACGCGCTTGCGCTAAAGCCGTTTCCTGCGCATAAATATCTAAATCAGTAATACTGCCAATCTTACGTTGTTTGCGCATTAAGTCTAATTGTTTTTCTTCTAATTCAATAACAGCTTTGGTTGCTTTTATTTGTCCACGCAATGAAGCTTCCATAATCGCACTGGTAGCAATATTGCCCGCCAAGGTGAGATATACCGCTTCCACTGCATAGAGTTGATAATCCACTTGTGCCTTCAATGATTCTATTGCACGCCTATTGCCGCCAAATACATCTAATACATAGGCAACACTTACGTTGGTATTATAAATGCTTAATAACTGCACAGGAAAATCGGATAAGACTGAACCTGGCGTGCCTTCCAAAGAATCTAAAGCAGACAATTGCTCCCTGCCTCCAAAAATATCCAGATCAACACTTGGGTACATGGTTGAACCAATCAGTGCTTTCAGCTGCTCTTCCCCTTCGCGTAAGTTGGCTACCGCTGACTGCAAATCTGGGCTATTTTTAAAACCATGGGCAATTAATGCATTAAGTTCGTGCGAATGAAACAACTCCCACCATTCTGCAGGAATTTCTTCTCCTAGATTAAACCGCTGCGCAGCACCGCCATGAACATTGGCCGTCGCAATCGTTTCTTTCGGTATGGGTTCTTCATTGTAACGTTCTACTGCAGGCGGGGCAGGTGATTTAAAATCAGGCCCAACAGTGCAAGCGCTGATAACAAGAAAAAAAGGCGCAAAAATAAATTGCAGTAATATTGTTCTGGTTTTTTTGATTGCTAATAAGTTAGCAGACATAAGCATTAGGCGCTTCCGTGCTCTTTACTGCTTAAAATTAAAGGAGTTTTAATACTAAAGGAATACGTCTTTATAGTCAATAAAAATGCAGTAAAATCAAGGATAAGCTGCCATTTTAGCGAGCACTTTTTTGCCCCATTGCAACAACTCAGGAACACCTTGATATAACACCGGCACTACGTATACCAAAATGATTAGCCAAGTTAACCAACCATAGCCTTTAGAGATAAGATTGACTAATCCCACCTGCGCAAGCAATAAGCTGCCGAGTAAAACGGTAATGGCTAATAAAGCACGAAATGATTTAGGAAATTCACGCTGTGTTTGCTGTAATTGTGAAGCAATCCGTTCGTTAAACGCATGGATCATACCAGAGGCTGTTTCAATCAGTGTGCCTAACAACACCACTGTGAAGGCTACTTCTAACCACATTAATTCCATTTTGCCTATTAGAAATAATGAAGGCACCGTTTCGCCGATAATCTGTGGATATTCACCCAACATGATGATATAAAATAAAATGCCTGGAAATATAGTTACAAAACCCGCTAACAAACCAGAAACAATGGCCTCACGCCGAGTATTTAAATGCGTTAAACAAAATAACACCGCAGGAATTAAGGCCAAATTATACCCTGCATAACGCACGCCATTCATCGCCCAAGGCTCATTGCCCATACTGCTATTGTGCCATGCCGAAGTAATTTGTTCGCCGAAATATTGGAACCCAAAGAAAAATACTAAGCCATAGACGGCATAAAGCGCTATGGACCAAAAAGATAAAATCCATTCAATGGTAGTACTGCCGCGGTAGACCATAAACGCGACATAAGTAATTAATCCCGCCACTCCCCATCCATAAGCAATGCCAAAAGTTTGCTGCAGAATGCTGCCTGCTGAAGCTACCACTACGGCCATCACTAAGATCAAAATAAGAATATAACTGATTTCAAATAACCACCATCCGCGGCGGCCGAGTAAAGAACGGAAAAATGCGCGATAGTTATAAGTGCCAAAACGCTGTGCTAACACAAAAGTGCAAGCGCACACTAATGACCAAGTGACCATGGCCACTAGCATAGCTAGTAAGCCAGCTTTTGGTCCTAATTGTAAAAAGAATTCGATAAATTCACGGCCAGTACCATAGCCGCCAGCGATAACAACCGATTGGAAAATAAATCCTGGTAACAAATAACGCCGCCAGAAATCAATCATGGCCAGAATTCCTTCTCTTTTGAAAAAAATCTATTAATATTTTAGCACACTTATCCGCTAGAACCCCACTGGAAACAACAAATTGGTGATTCCAGTGCGGTAAGCTAACTACATCTACCGCTCCACCCAATGCCCCGGTTTTTGGATCCGCTGTTCCATATACCACGCGCTTTATTCGCGCATGCATCATCGCGCCTAAGCACATTGCACAGGGTTCCAACGTAACATATAAGGTGGCGTCTAGTAAGCGGTAGTTTTTTAGTTGTTGGCCGGCATGGCGTAAGGCAATAATTTCTGCATGCGCTGAGGGATCATGCAATTGAATGGTTTTGTTCCAGCCTTCACCAATAATTTTATCGCCGGCAACAATCACGGCACCCACCGGCACTTCGTTTTCTGCTTCAGCTTGCTCTGCGCATTTCAATGCTGCTTGCATCCAGTGGTCGTCAGTTAACACGCTATTCCCACTCAATCGTTGCGGGGGGTTTGCTGGAAATATCATAAGTCACGCGCGATACGTGTTTTACTTCGTTGATAATGCGATTGGCAACTAAACCTAAAAAGTCATGCGGCAATGGCGACCATTCGGCGGTCATAAAATCAGTGGTTTTAACGGCACGTAATGCGATCACATATTCATATTCACGTGCATCCCCCATTACGGCAACGGATTTCACTGGCAAAAATACCGCAAAAGCTTGCGAGACTTCATCGTATAAATCGTGTTTGCGTAATTCTTCTATAAAAATCGCATCCGCTTGCTGCACGATAGGAATAAATTCCGGTTTGACCTCGCCTAAAATACGCACGGCTAAACCAGGCCCTGGAAATGGATGCCGGTAAACCACATCCCGAGGAAAACCTAAAGCCAAACCAATTCTGCGCACTTCATCTTTAAATAATTCACGAACCGGCTCTAATAACTTTAATGTCATACGTTCTGGCAAACCACCGACATTGTGATGCGATTTGATCACATGTGCCGTGCCCAAGCCTACAGCAGCCGATTCAATAACATCGGAATAAATAGTGCCTTGCGCTAGCCATTTTACATTCTGTAATTTTTTAGCTTCTTGTTCAAAAATATCAATAAAACATTTCCCGATAATCTTACGTTTTTGTTCAGGATCAGTAACGCCTTTCAACGCGCTAACAAAATAATCTTGTGCCTCTACGGCAATAATTTTAACGGATAATTGTTCGCGCATCACTCTTATTACATATTCAGGCTCATGCAAACGCGACATTCCCGTATTAACAAATACACAGGTTAACTGATCGCCGATAGCTCGTTGTAATAACACGGCTACGACAGCAGAATCCACGCCGCCGGATAAAGCTAATAACACATGATCTTTACCTACTTGTTCACGCACTTGTTGAATGGTTTGCTCCACGATTAATTCCGGCGTCCAAGTAGGTTTGCAGCCACAAATATCATAAACAAATGTTCGTAACAAAGTTTGGCCTTCTGGCGTATGAGTGACTTCAGGATGAAATTGAATACCATAAAACTTTCGTTGCTCATCTGCCATTGCGGCAATGGGTGTATTACTGGTAACACCAACGGTGGTAAATCCTACTGGTAAAATTTTAACTTGATCTCCATGGCTCATCCACACTGGCATGGCTTGTTGTTCTTCTATCTGCGCAAATAATTTAGCGTCTTTTGTTACTTGTACTTCTGCAAAACCAAATTCGCGATGGTTAGAACCTTTAACCTGCCCGCCTAATTGTTCCGCCATGGTTTGCATTCCGTAACAAATGCCTAACAGTGGGCTGCCTAATTTAAAAATAATTTCTGGTGCACGCGGACTTTCTGCTGCCGTCACAGACTCCGGACCGCCGGACATAATAATACCTTGCGGATTGAAATCTTTGATTTGTTGCTCTGTGCAATAGAAAGGGAAAATTTCGCAATAAACATTTAATTCACGTACTCGCCGTGCAATCAGCTGCGTATATTGTGAACCAAAATCGAGAATTAAAATACGGGAGGATGGTAAGGTTTTCATAAAAAATATTTTCCTTAAAGAACCCCCTCACCCCAACCCCCCTGCAAGCAGTGGGAGAGGGAGAATTATATCCCTTCTCCCCCAGCTTCTGGGCGGAGAGGGTTAGGGTGAGGGGGGAGGGATTTCTACTCAGTCCGATAATTCGGTGCTTCTTTAGTAATCGTCACATCATGCACGTGACTTTCGCGAATACCGGCTTGAGTTATCTGCACAAACATAGGTTTGGTGCGCATCTCTTCTAATGTCGCGCAACCTGTATAACCCATGCTAGAACGCAAACCACCTAATAGCTGATAAATAATCGCTAACACGGAGCCTTTAAAAGGCACTCGGCCTTCAATACCTTCAGGCACTAATTTTTCTGTGCCGCTGGAGGCATCTTGGAAATAACGATCGCTAGAACCATATAACTGTGCCATCGCACCAATCGATCCCATACCACGATAACTTTTATAGGAACGTCCTTGAAATAATTCCACTTCACCAGGGGATTCATCGGTTCCTGCAAATAAACTGCCCACCATCACCACATGCGCGCCGGCAGCAATAGCTTTAGCCACATCACCAGAATAACGAATACCACCATCGGCAATAACAGGAACACCGGAATTTTTCAATGCTTTTGCTACTTGAGAAATCGCACTGATTTGCGGCATGCCTACACCAGCAACAACCCGTGTAGTGCAAATAGAACCAGGGCCAATACCGACTTTCACTGCATCTGCGCCCGCTTCAACTAAGGCTAACGCTGCTTCGCCTGTTACTATATTACCCGCAATTACTTGCAGATTAGGATATTGTTTTTTAACCCAGCGCACCATATCCAAAACACCTTGTGAATGCGCATGCGCTGTATCCACTACTACTAAATCTACTTCTGCTTCAACTAAAGCATGCACACGTTCACGGGCACTGCTGCTAGTGCCGACTGCAGCCCCTACACATAAACGACCACTGCCATCTTTGCAGGCATTGGGTTTATCTTTAGCTTTTTGCAGATCTTTAACGGTGACTAAACCACGTAATTGATATTGATTATTAACTACCAAAATCTTTTCTACCCGATGTTGCTGTAGTTTATCCAAAACTTCTTGTTTCTCGGCGCCTTCTAATACGGTAATTAAACGCTCTTTGGAAGTCATCACTTTAGAAACCGGCTGATCCAGCTCCGTGATTAAACGTACATCACGATTGGTGACAATACCCACCAACTGCTCACCATCCACAACGGGCACGCCAGAAATATTGTTCTGCCGGGTTAGCTGCAATAATTCACGAACAGTGGTCTCAGGGGTTACAGTAATAGGGTCTTTGATCACCCCGCTTTCGAATTTTTTCACTATACGTACTTGTAAAGCTTGGGCTTCCGGGGATAAATTCTTATGAATAATCCCAACCCCGCCTTCTTGCGCTAAAGCAATGGCCAAACGGGCCTCAGTAACCGTATCCATAGCGGCTGATACTAGAGGTATATTCAGCTTTATTGAACGCGTTAACTGGGTATGCAATTGAACTTGGGTGGGCAATATATTGGAGTGGGCAGGCACTAGCAAGACATCATCAAAGGTCAAACCCAGCTCAGATTGTAGGCGCATAGATAAGCTCCTGTAGCCTAAAATTTAAGCGGTTTATTATATCAAATATTATGACAAATAGCTAATTATGCTTCTGGATACTAGTGTCTCAGTTTGAAATTTTTAGGTGTCATTCCCGATAGAAGGATTTTTTTGCAGAGCTGTGGGTAACTGAGGGAATCCATAAGGGAGCGCGAATAACCTTCACTTATAGATTCCCTCGGCTAGAAATACCTTCGAAAAACACCCAGTTCCATCGGGAATGACACCTAAAAATTTCAAACTGAGTCCACTACACCCCCTGGATGTTATTTATGATACTTTTTTTATATGGGCAATCTCTCAGCCAAATTGACGTTATTAGCTATTTCCTTTCTTTTGAGAATCTGCTATTAATATAGGATCCTCGATAATGTGGCAGGAGCTACTGAAGAGGATATTAACGGCCAAGGATTAATGGCTACTACTCACCACGGAAGGAGACACCCATGGAAGGTTTACAAACCTGTCGTACCCGCAAAAGTAGTAAAAAAACAGCAACCAATACCCCTATCTATCCACAAAGTGATGAAGTGTTATCAAACTTGATCATACGCATGGCTAAGATGGAGCAACGCATGATGTTGCAACGTTGTGAAATTGGCGTGCTTGAGGCCGAAATTGAAGTTCTGAGAAATCATATGCCCGTGTATTAGCTTTTTGTTTGAACTATATTGTTATCCCGCATCCTAATACTATCACCCCGCACCCCCGCAACGAGTGCGGGGTGACAGATACTTGCGGGATAACAATCATTATGTCTCACGATTATCATACTTCATCAAAATCTTGCGCATAAACACAATCAAACACAAGCTAGGAATGCCTACAATAAAACTCCATACAAAAAATTCTGTCCAACCCAAAGAGGCCACCATATATCCTGCAACAGGACCTAAAAAGCGCACGCCCACCGCAGAGAAAGCGGATAACAATGCATATTGCGTTACGGCATAAACGGGATTGCATAAACTCAACAGTAAAGTTAAAAATGCAGTAGTGCCTAATGCACTAGTAAAGTTTTCCATAAACACAGTCAGCACTAGCAAACTATAGCTTTTCCCTACTACAGATAACCAAGCGAACATTAAATTGGTACCCACTTGTAAAAAACCAAAGACTAGTAACGCCGTAAATAAACGCCAACGCACCATAAATATTCCAGCAACACTAAAGCCTAAAAAAGTTGCAAACAATCCCCAACCTTTGCTAATCACGCCTACTTCGGTTTTGGTAAAACCTAAACCGGGAACATCGCCACCGCCCACCGTAAAAAATGCCGTCATTAATTGTAAAGCAAATGCATCCGCAAATTTATATAAAACCACTAATAATAATAACCACAGCGCATGATCACGCTGCCAAAAATCTTGCAAAGGTAAAGTAAAAGATTCGCGTAATGTGCGTTTAGGAAAAGTTTTTAGGATATCCGGTTCATGAGCAATAAAAGTACCAATAACACCTACCACCATTAACACGGCCATGAAACTATACGTTGCCATCCATCCCCATTGATCAGCTAACACTAATGCACCCGCACCAGAGACTACAGCGGCTACTCGCCAACTGGTTACAAATAAAGAAGTGCCTGGACCACGTTCTTCCGGTGTTAAGATTTCCGTTCTATAAGCATCGACCACTATGTCCTGTGAAGCAGAGACAAACGCAACCCCAATCGCAACCCCTGCGAGCAACCACGGATCTTGTGCAGGGTTCATCCACGCCATAATCAGCAATGCTACGACTATGCCGATTTGCGTATATAAAATCCAACTGCGGCGTTTGCCTAATAGTTTGGGTAAGAGTGGCGGCGCAAAACGATCCATCAACGGCGCCCATAAAAACTTATAGAAATAGGGCTGCCCTACTAAGGTTAGCCAACCAATGGCTTGGATACTTAAACCCTCATCTGCTAGCCAGGCTTGCAAAGTACCTGCCGTTAAGGCGAATGGCAAACCAGAAGAAAAACCTAGCAATACCATCACTAGCATGCGGCGGCTGGAGAAGAGTAGTTCGATAGATTGTTTGAATGAGGCTTTAGATAACATCACATCTTATCGAAACACAGCATTGACATCATTTTTATCCGCTGCAATTTGACCGGCTTCCGCCTCTGCCAAACGCTCAGCTTCTGCAGGCTCAACATAAACGGCTTTGCCCACATTATCCGCGCTTAACACCGAAGCACGGTGCCATCGACCAGGTTCTTCATAAGGCTCTTGGACATAGCCTGCATGATAATTGCCATAATAATCGTAATAAGGTCTTTCATAACGCGCTTCATGGTATTTAGCTTCTTGATAATAGCCGGGAAAATATTCCGGCGGATTGGTACTTTGGCATCCGGCTAAAATTAGTGCGCTTAAAGCCATCATACCCAATTTAATATTCAAATTTTCCATATACTGCTCCCTCTTTAGGTCCTTGGATTTTGTGGGGTAATTATAGTTCACATTTGCCGTTCTGTCCTGCAATACCCCTCCTCCTTATGCTATGATTAAAACATGCATGTAAAACTACCCTATACTCCGCAACAAGTATTAGAAGAATTCAATTATCAGCTGCGCCATTGGCGGCTAGAAGAATTGTTGCAACATTTATTTGCCGGTCAGCACCATGCTAAATGCCAATTTGGCTGGTATTTACAATATATGGTTTCACCGCAAGAAATGGAAAACTTCTTGCATACTTTTGCTGAGCTAGAGCAAGCAGAACCCGATAATCCTTACATACCCTTCATAAAAATGATTCAAAACTTGTATGGTTTAGGGGTAACACCTTCTTTGGAACAATCGCGTTATTACCTGCAGCAATTTCAAGAACGTTATGCATTTACTACAACAGACCCTCATGATATTTTTTTGCAAACGTTAATTGAAATTCAACCATTAGCCTATCACCTACGCTGTCAATGGCTAGCCTCCAAAGGTAATGGCGATGCATTATGTGACTTGGTTAAATATTACTTAACTGAGACTAAAGATTCTACAGAAATCGCAACAGCAATCGAATTATTAACCGCCGCAGGTGAATTTGGGCATTATCGCGCCCTCAAAGAATTAGCTGCTTTATACCGGGAAGGCATGCTTGTACCTATGGATGAAAATAAAGCCAATCACTTTTCACGCAAAGCTTTTCTGCGCAAAATAAGTTTACAGACGGATAAATTATGGCAAATAAAAGAACTTCCTATCGCAGGATATACGGAACGTTTGATTGATCGCAGCACTGCGCGCGTATACCATGAAACCCTATGTATGATACAACCTGAATATGATTTTTTATTTGATAAACATAGCACTTTAGTTCCGCTGGTACATAATCCCTCTAGCGCGGGTGTATTAGAAAATGTAAAAATCATTCTGCCCTATTTTATTGAGCAGATTATCGCTTATGATAAAGAAGAACTAAAAAGCGCACGACTACAAGCAGCCTTAGAAAAATTAATTGCCGAACAACAGCCGGCAAAAACACAGCGCGATCAAATTCATTTATTTTTAGCTTATCAATATGCCTTGGAAAATAACCTAATGGCAGCGGCAACCCATGCATTAGCGGTTAAGCAGCCTCATGCCTATTGTGAAATGATTCAGCAGCTTGACCCTGCCGGTCATTTAGGTGCGGCGTTATTATTATTTGCAGAACAATTAGAAAAAAATACACAGGAAGAATCCGATTCCTTAACAGAATATGCTTTAATCTATTTGATTGCCAATTTAGATACCTTAAGCCCAGCGGTACACAAATTATTGAAAATACAATTATTAGAAAAGTTTCCGCAAAATAATATTAATGATGACACGCTAACATCTGCGGATTTAAAATTATTGGCAAACTGGCATATGCAATATAGCCAAACCCGTTATGCATTATATAAAATCGATCATCGATTGAAGAATTACTCAAGATTGAAGTGGTATTTTAGCGGCAAACACCGCCTACGTTATCAGAATGCACAAGCTGCTTGGCATGAGGTATTACAACAATTAAATACGCAAGCCGCATTATCGCAAGAGTCTTTAGATACTATTCAAGATGCTTACCCTATATTAACTAATGCATTAAATGAATTGCGAATAGCGCCCACTTCTGTGTTGAAGCGCGTTGCTGCAATCAGCGCTACGCTCTTAAAGAACGCGGTGTTAAAACAGTAATTGTTTGCCCAGAGACATATTTAGTTAAATAAATTAATTTGCAGCCAGCTAATTAAATATTGTGCATTGCATTAAAAATGTGGTATAAGAATTTTATGAGCGATACAAAATCAAATGTAAATCAAACAGCCTTACAAAAATTAACCAGCCCAGGCTGGCTGTTCCTTCTCGCCGTTGTTTTAGGCATTTTAACTGGACTCTTTCCGCACCCTTATGCGATTACCACGGCAGAAAATCTTGGCAACATTTTTGTGAGTTTGCTAAAACTTATCAGTGTACCGATTATTTTCTTGGCAATAGTTTCAACCATCACTGGCTTGCGCGATAAAGCCACTATAAAATTTTTAGGCGGCAAAACGCTCAAATATACTCTATTCACCACTATTGTCGCCGCCACTATTGCCTTGGGGTTATTCTTATTAATAGAACCCGTCTCCGTACAAAACTATGCCAGCGTAACGGGATCTAATCCGTATGAAAGCGTTAGTTACTGGGAATTTGTGTTAAGCAATGTTCCTTCTAACATCATTACACCTTTCAGTGAAGGCAATGTGATTGCTATTTTGTTTTTAGCTCTCTTATTTAGTTTCGCTATTTTATCTTTGCCAACTGAACAAAAAACTTTACTCAATAATTGGTTTAGTAGTCTGTTTGGTGCAATGTTAGCGATTACCCGCTTAGTATTACGTTTTCTACCTATTGCGATTTGGGCCTTTATCACGCAATTTATTATTGAAATCCAAGCGGATCATGGTGAACTTACTGATTTGGCTTTATATTTAACCTGCGTGGTTGCAGCAAATTTAATACAAGCGTTTATCGTGTTACCGCTCATGTTGAAATACAAAGGTGTTTCTCCACTGCAAGTGGTTAAAGCTTCACTACCTGCATTAAACTTAGCCTTCTGGTCTAAGTCCTCTAGTGCAACATTGCCTGCGACATTGAATGTGGCTCAGCAACGGTTAAATATTCGTCCTACTGTAGCTGGATTTTCCTTGCCTTTGTGCACGGCTATTAATATGAATGCCTGCGCTGCATTTATACTTATTACTGTGTTGTTTGTTTCAATGAGCTCTGGTGTTGCGTTTAGTCCAGTGGAATTAATTGCCTGGATTGGTATTGCAACACTGGCTGCTATCGGTAACGCCGGTGTGCCAATGGGTTGCTACTTTCTTACCATTGCATTACTCACTACGATGAATGTGCCCATCAATTTAATGTTCGTGATCTTGCCTGCTTATTTACTGCTTGATATGCTAGAGACTGCTATTAATGTTTGGTCGGATTTATGTGTAGCCAAAGTCGTGGATAATGAAATCACTGATGATCAGCTGAAGGGTGAAGCTGTTTCTTAATGCCATCCTCGATCTTCCTACATGCCATCCTCGATGAACATTACTCTCAACGAAGATATGCCTAGCAGAGGGGATCCATAAGAGGATGTTATTCAAGCACCGTTATGGATCCCCTCTGCTAGGGAACATCCTTGTAGAAACTTCTACTCATCGAGGATGACACTAAAAGAGATCAATCCATTCCCATCAGCGCCACATTGCCACCAATTGCTGCTGTGTTAACACTAATAACTTTCTCCGTGGTTAGACGCGATAAATAATGTGGACCTCCCGCTTTAGGGCCAGTACCTGATAAACCTTGACCGCCAAATGGTTGACAACCAACTACTGCCCCGATCATATTGCGATTAATGTAAATATTACCAATAGGCATTTTTTCAGCAATCGTTTGCGCTTGGATGGATAAACGTGTTTGTATACCAAACGTTAAACCAAAACCTTTTGCTTGTAATTTATCGAGCGCCATGGGTAATTCATTGGTTTTATAACGAATCGTTACTAAAACTGGTCCAAAAATTTCTGCATTAATATCATCAATGGACTTTAATTCATAAGCGCAAGGTGCAAAGAATCGACCTTGATTTCTTATTTCTGCGGGAATATTCAATTGATAAACCAATTGCCCTTTTTTCTCCAACTGCTGTTGCTGCTCATGCAACATTTGCAAGGCATCATTATCAATCACCGGACCGATATCCGTCACTAATAAGCTAGGATCGCCTATTTGTAATTCTTGCATGCTGCCTGATAATAATTTAATTAATGCATCAGCTATTTCTTCTTGCACTAATAAAACTCTAAGCGCAGAGCAACGCTGTCCGGCGCTATCAAACGCGGAAGATAAAACATCGCGCACTACTTGTTCTAATAAAGCGGTAGAATCAACCACCATAGCATTAACACCGCCAGTCTCTGCAATCAACGGGGTAATCGGCCCTGATTTATTAGCTAAAGTTCGGTTGATTAATTGTGCCGTAGGAACTGAACCGGTAAATACAACACCGGCAACATGCGGTGAACCTACTAAGGTAGCGCCTACTGTTTCACCCGCACCTAATACTAATTGTAGAACTTCTTTAGGAATTCCAGCTTCATACAACAATTGCACAGCCTTATAAGCCATCAGTGGCGTTTGCTCTGCGGGTTTAGCAATAACTACATTACCTGCCCCTAATGAAGCAGTGACTTGGCCTAAAAAAATAGCTAATGGAAAATTCCATGGACTAATACAAACAATAACTCCTCGTCCTGTTTCAATTAAGATATTACTTTCACCCGTAGGTCCTGGCAGTTGCTTGGGTTCAGAAAATAATCGAATAGCTTGTGTAGCATAATAGCGACAGTAATCAATAGCCTCACGTACTTCACCTATCGCATTAGCTTGAGTTTTTCCGGCTTCATAAATAGCAATTGCCATAAATTGTGGCATACGTTGTTCAAGCAAATCTGCTGCGCGCAATAAACATTCCGCACGTTCTTTTACTGGTGTCGCAGCCCATTTTTCCCAAGCTTTGACCGCGGCTTCTATCGCTTTCTCTACCTCTTCTGGGCTGGCTTCTACTCCATGCGCTAATATTTGCTTAGTATTAGATGGAGAGGAAATAGTGAACTTGGTATTTTTCTCATGCGTTTTAGTTGCAATTAATGATGATATTTTTTCATCTTTTGGTATATATTTTTGTAATTCTGAATTAAGTTTTGCATAAATAGCACGGTCACTTAAATCATACCCTTTGGCAGCTTGACGTTCTGCACCATAAATATCAATGGGTAATGGAATGCGTGGATGACGTTTAGGTTGTGCTTTAGCTAACTCCATTAAAGGATCAGCAATAATTTTTTCCACCAGAATATTGTCATCCGCTATTTGGTGCACGAATGAACTATTTGCCCCATTTTCTAATAATCTGCGTGCAAGATAAGGCAATAAAACCTCATGTTTACCGACCGGCGCATAAATCCGGCAAGGAATTTTATCGGCTAAAACCAATTCATACAATGCATCACCCATGCCTTGCAACCGTTGCCACTCAAAATTGACTTTGCGATTTTTGGTTAAATCCAAAATGGTGGCTATTGTATAAGCATTATGCGTTGCAAATTGCGAATAAATTTCTGCTGTAGCTTGCAACATCTTTTTTGCGCAAGCAATATAATTAACATCCGTAGTCTGCTTACGGGTGAAAACCGGATAATCGCTGAAACCACGTTCTTGTGCATATTTAATTTCACTATCCCAATATGCGCCTTTCACTAAGCGAATAGGGATGCAGCGTTTAGTTTGTTTTGCTAGTGCAATTAGCCAATCGATAATAGCCGGTGCACGCTTTTGATAGGCTTGCACAGCTAAACCTAAACCATCCCAAGCTCGTAAATCAGGATCGCGGGCCAGCAACTCAAATAAATCCAAACTAATATCTAAACGAATCGCTTCTTCAGCATCAATGGTTAAACCAATTTCAGCGCTTTTTGCCGCTATTGCTAGTTGTAATAAACGCGGCAATAATTCTTGCTGCACTTTTTCCCATTGAGTAAACTCATAACGTGGATGTAATGCGGATAATTTCACAGAAATACTCGGATCTGAAAAATCATATTCTGTTTTTTTGTTCTTGCCTAATATTTGAATCGCGTGTAGATAATCTTGGAAATATCTTTCAGCATCTTCTTGAGTGCAAGCGCCCTCACCTAACATATCGAAGGAATATAAATAGCTTGAATCAGTCGTTGCTAGTTGCGCCTCTTCTATGGTTTCACCCAAAATAAATTGTTGCCCCATTAAGCGTAATGCGGCTTTAATGGCTTGCCGAATAACCGGCATGCTCATTTTGCTTAATAGGTTATGCCCCACATTAGACCAAAAATGATTTTCTTCCGGCGGGTTCACTATCTTGCCCGTCACTAATAAGCCCCAAGCACTAGCATTCATCCACCAAGCGGAACTGCCGTCTGCATGTTCACCCCAATTCTTACGGCTTAATTGTTCTTCAATTAATTTATCGATGTGATGATTATCAGGAATGCGTAGTAAAGCTTCTGCTAATGCCATTAAAGCAATACCTTCTTCGGTAGATAAACCAAACTGAGTGAAAAAAGCGGCGAGTTGAAAGCTTTTTCCACTGGTTGCACGAATCTTTTCTACCCATATGCGTGCTTGTGCAGCAATTGATGCTTGCTGTTGCGAAGTGAAAGTGATTTCGCGCAATAACTGATCTGCACATTGTGTTTCGTCGGCGTGATAAAGACTGTTGATTGATTCACGAAGAGAAATTAGATCCTTAGACATGGCATGTTCCTTTTTATGTGTCATTCCCGATGGAACCGTTTTTCAGCGGAGTCGGCGCTCACAGAGGAAATCTATAAGGGAGCTTTGATTAACGTTCTCTTATAGATTCCCCCTGCTAAGATATCTCTTTGCAGAAAGCTTTCGCTCATCGGGAATGACACTGAACAAGCTTCCTGCCTCACTCATCATCCACTAAATTACTTCTTCGGAAGATATAAATCCGTAATAGTGCCTTCAAATATCTCAGTAGCTAAAGCCACGGATTCAGACAATGTTGGATGCGCGTGGATAGTCAACGCAATATCTTCCGCATCGCAACCCATTTCAATGGCTAAGGTTACTTCGGCAATTAAGTCGCCTGCCTGCACACCTACAATACCAGCCCCAATGATCTGATTAGTTTCTTTGTTGAAAATTAATTTAGTTAAACCTTCTGGACGACCAATTCCTAATGCACGGCCACTGGCCATCCAGGGAAATTTGCCCACACCGTAAGGAATGTTTTGTTCTTTGGCCTGTGTTTCAGTAACACCTACCCAAGCAATTTCAGGATCGGTATACATCAAGCTAGGAATAGCTTTAGGTTCAAAATAATGTTTTTTGCCTGCAATCACTTCTGCAGCTAAACGGCCTTCTGGTGTCGCTTTATGCGCTAGCATTGGATTACCAACAATGTCACCGATAGCGAAAATATGTGGCACATTAGTGCGTTGCTGATTGTCTACCGGAATAAATCCACGCTCATCCACTTTCACACCTGCTTTTTCAGCGCCAATTAATTTACCGTTTGGTACGCGGCCTACAGCAGATAAGATCTTATCAAAACATTGTGGTTCTTTTGGCGCTTGTTTGCCTTCAAAAGTTACCCACAATCCATCTTTCTTTGCTTCAACCTTGGTAACTTTAGTACCTAACAGAATTTGTTCGTAACGCTGGCTAATCCATTTTTGGAAAGGCGCCACTACATCGCGATCCACACCAGTAACCAGACCATCTGCTAATTCTACTACGCTGACTTTACTGCCCAGTGAATAATAAACACTGGCCATTTCTAAACCAATAATGCCGCCACCAATCACTAATAAACGTTTCGGCACATCTGTTAATTCTAATGCGCCAGTTGAATCGATGACTCGTGGATCATCGGGTAAGAATGGTAATTTAACTGGACGTGAACCTGCTGCAATAATCGCATTTTCAAACTGAATTTCGTGCGTTACTTTTCCATCTTTATCTTTGACTTGCAAAGTATTTGGCCCAGTAAATTCACCCGTTCCTTGGACTACTTCTACTTTGCGTTGCTTGGCCATCATCGCTAAACCACCGGTTAAACGTTTGACCACTGAATCTTTAAAATCACGAACTTTATCTAAATTAATTTTAGGCTTACCAAAATCCACACCCTTATCGGCAAAATGTGAAGCTTCTTCAATAATTTTTGCCGTATGCAATAAAGCTTTGGAAGGAATGCAGCCTATATTTAAGCAAACACCGCCTAATGTGGCATAACGTTCAACCAATACCACTTCTTTATCTAAATCAGCAGCACGAAATGCGGCTGAATACCCACCAGGGCCGCTGCCTAATACTAAAACTTGTTTGCTTATTTTTGTAACTGCCATAATTCTTCTCCTATATTTTCTTTATTTCGCACACATGCATTTTGTGTCATTCCCGGTGGATAATCCTTTCTGCAAGGATATTTCTGTCAGGGGGAATCTATTCCGTGATCTTTTCGAAATGCCCTTATAGATTCCCTCAGCTAGGCACATCTTCGCAAACAGTTCTCCCCGTCGGGAATGACACGTAAAAATATCTGTGCCTAATATCACAATTTCTCTACATTTTGTAAAAACTCACCTAAACTTACAATAAAACGTGCGGCCACTGCACCATCAATCACTCGATGATCGTATGACAACGATAATGGTAACATTAAACGTGGCACAAATTGTCCATCCACATACACGGGCTGCATTTGGGATTTTGATACGCCTAAAATAGCCACATCCGGCGCATTAATAATCGGCGTAAATGCAGTGCCGCCAATGCCACCCAAACTAGAAATGGAAAAACAGCTGCCTTGCATTTGCGCGGCTGTTAACTTGCCTTCGCGCGCTAGTGCGCTTAAGCTTGCCAATTCTTTGGCTAATTCCAATATATCCTTTTTATCCACATCACGAATAACCGGCACTACCAACCCATTAGGTGTATCCACCGCAACACCAATATGGTAATACTGTTTGATCACCAAATTTTCACCATCTGCTGCTAACGATGAATTAAAGGTTGGGAATTTCTTTAATGCCGCCACTACGGCTTTCATCATAAACACTAAAGGCGTTAATTTTGCCCCAGCTTTTTCCACTTTATCTTTATTAGCTTTGCGGAAAGCTTCCATGTTAGTGATATCGGCGGAATCAAATTGCGTGACATGCGGAATGTTCAACCAATTTCTATGCAAGAAACCCGCGCTTAATTTCTGAATGCGGGATAAAGGCTGTGTGCTAACCTTGCCCCACTGACTGAAATCAATAACGGGCATAGCAGGAATGGCAGAGCCGCCACTTTGTAAATATTTTTTAATATCTTCTTTAGTAATGCGGCCTTTCTCGCCCGTGCCTTTGATTTTTTGCAATTCTACATCTAATTCACGCGCTAAGCGTCTTACGGCTGGGCTACTTAATAACACACCATTGTTAACTGATGCAGAAGTAGGTCTGTTAGTTGCTGTTTGTGCAGATGTTGTAGAAGTAGGTTTGTTAGTAGCTGTTGCAGTTTTTTGGGTCACTTGTCCGCGCACTTCTACTAGTGGATCGCCTACATTCACTTTAGCGCCTATTTTAGTCAAAATTTTTGTCACTACACCCGCAACCGTTGCAGGAACTTCCATGCTGGCTTTTTCAGATTCTAAAGTTACTATAGGCGCTTCTAATGCTAATGTGTCACCTACGGCAACATTCACTTCGATAACCGCTACATCTTTAGCATTGCCAATATCCGGCACATTAATAGTGATTAATTTTTCTTCTGCCATAGCAGGTTTTGTTGCCGCTGGTTCGGTTGCTTCTTCTACTAATGTTAAAATTAAATCGCCTTTAGAGACCTTATCGCCTACTTTTAATTTGATCGATTCAATTTTCCCACCAGCCGTAGAAGGAATTTCCATTGCCGCTTTATCGCTTTCTAGTGTGATTAAAGGATCATCAATGCGCACAGTATCACCCGGCGCTACGTTGATTTCGATCACCGCGACTTGCGAGAAATTGCCAATATCTGGCATATGTATTTCCGTTATCTTAGCCAAAATTGTCTCCTATTCTTATACATCCACCGGATTGGGTTTTTCCGGATCAATGCCATATTTTTTAATAGCTTCTGCAACTGTCTTTGCAGATATTTTGTTTTCATCTGCTAGAGCCTTAAGCGCTGCAACCACAATATAACGCCAATCTACTTCAAAAAAGTGACGTAATTTTTTACGTGTATCGCTACGACCAAAACCATCCGTCCCTAAAGTTATATAATGCTGCGCAATATACGGACGAATTTGATCAGAGAAAATTCGCATGTAATCTGTTGCTGCTACAATTGGACCTGCACAATCCGCTAAACACTGCGTTACATAGGCTTGTTTAGGTTTCTCTGCAGGATGAAAACGATTCCATCGTTCGGTAGCAATCCCATCCCGGCGTAATTCATTAAAACTGGTAACGCTCCAAACATCGGCGTTAACATCAAATTCATTTTTTAAAACTTCAGCGGCATGAATTACTTCGCGCAAAATGGTGCCTGACCCCAATAATTGCACAGTATGCTTGGTTTTCTTCGCAGTGCCTTTTTGTAATAAATACATGCCTTTTAAAATTCCAGCTTCTGCACCTTCAGGCATTGCGGGATGTTCATAATTTTCATTCATTAAAGTAATATAGTAAAAAACATTTTCATTTTTTTCATACATCCGGCGTAAGCCATCTTGGATAATCACTGCCAACTCGTATGCAAAAGTAGGATCGTATGCTACACAATTCGGAATGGTAGAAGCTAATAAATGGCTATGCCCATCTTGATGTTGCAAACCTTCGCCTGCTAACGTGGTACGCCCTGCTGTTGCACCTAATAAAAATCCACGTGCTTGTGCATCGCCAGCTGCCCATGCTAAATCACCTATGCGTTGAAAACCAAACATAGAATAATAAATATAAAACGGAATCATTGGATAATGATGAATAGCATATGAAGTACCAGCAGCGATCCAAGAAGCCATAGCGCCCGCTTCGTTAATCCCTTCTTCTAAAATTTGCCCTTGTTTATCTTCGCGGTAATACATAACTTGACCACGATCAACAGGTTGATAGAGTTGTCCTACTGCCGAATAAATACCAATCTGGCGAAACAAACCTTCCATACCAAACGTGCGCGCTTCATCTGGAATAATCGGCACGATGCGCGAGTGCAAAGCTTTATCTTTTAATAAAATATTTAATAAACGTACAAATGCCATTGTTGTGGAAATATGCCGCTCGCCTGTTGCTTCTAACAAATGTGCAAACGCACTTAAAGGCGGAATGGCTAAAGATTCATCACTCACTTTACGCTGCGGCAAATATCCGCCTAGTGCTGCGCGGCGCTCTTTCAGATATTTAATTTCTGGACTATTTTCAGACGGGCGGTAAAAAGGACTATCGGCAATTTGTTCATCCGTAATCGGAATATTAAACCGATCGCGGAAAGCCTTCACGGCGTCTAGATCCATTTTCTTTTGTTGGTGAGTAATATTCTGCGCTTCGCCAGCTGAACCCATGCCATAGCCTTTAACGCTTTTAACTAGAATTACAGTAGGCTGGCCTTCATGATGGATGGCTTTATTATAAGCGGCATAAATTTTTTGTGGATCATGGCCGCCGCGATTTAAGCGCCAAATTTCATCGTCAGTTTTATCAGCTACCAACTCCAGTAATTCCGGATATTTGCCGAAGAAATTTTCCCGCGTGTAGGCGCCGCCTAAAGCTTTATAATTTTGATATTCCCCATCCACTACTTCATTCATACGTTTAATTAACAAGCCCGATTTATCTTTAGCAAATAAAGGATCCCAGCGATCACCCCATAATACTTTCAGCACATTCCAACCCGCACCATGAAATATACCTTCTAATTCCTGTACAATTTTACCATTACCACGCACTGGCCCATCTAAACGTTGCAAATTACAATTGATAACAAAAATTAAATTATCTAATTGTTCACGATGTGCAATCGTGAGTGCGCCTAAAGATTCCGGCTCATCCATTTCGCCATCGCCGCAGAAACACCAAACTTTACGTTTGCTGCAATCTAATAATCCGCGCGCAGTTAAATATTTCATAAACCGCGCTTGATAAATAGCTTGCAAAGGACCTAAACCCATAGACACGGTTGGGAACTGCCAATAATCCGGCATTAACCACGGATGTGGATAAGAAGATAAACCATCAGCATCAACTTCTTGGCGGAATTTGCTTAATTGTTCAGTCGTAAAACGTCCCTCTAAATAACTGCGCGCATAAATTCCAGGAGATGCATGACCTTGTATATATAATAAATCTCCGCCATGATCCGCAGAAGGTGCATGAAAAAAGTGATTAAACCCAACTTCGTAAAGTAATGCAGCAGAAGCATAAGTCGCAATATGCCCGCCCAACTCGGAGGCCACTTTGCCGCCTTTCAGTACCATCGCTAATGCATTCCAACGCACTAAGCTTGCGATACGTTCTTCTAATTCCGCATTGCCTGGCGATTTTGTTTCATCTTCAAGACGGATGGTATTGATGTAAGGCGTTGTGGTACCGGATGCCACTCCGTAGTTATGTTGCTGTGCAAAATTTAATAGTTCTTGTAATATAAATTGAGCTCTTTCTTGGCCTTCTACTTCAAACACACCCTCCAATGAATCTAGCCATTCTTGTGTTTCAGCAGGATTTTGGTCAGAAAACCGTATATTACTCATACATAACCTTAAAAATAGATTGCAAACTGATGCATTATAACAGATAGATTAGAGGTGAGTAATATAATGCTGCCAATCAAATGAAGGCCCTGGATCGGTTTTTCTACCTGGCGCAATATCGCTATGGCCCACGATATGGTCCTTGGTGATCAGCGGATAATGCCGTTGAATTAACTTCGTCACTTCTATCAAACGTTGATACTGTAATTCACTATATGGCTCATGGCCTGTGCCTTCCAATTCAATGCCTATTGAATAGTCGTTACAATTTTCCCGCCCCATAAAAGTTGAAACGCCTGCATGCCAAGCCCGTTTAATAAACGGGACATATTGCGTAATTTGCCCTGCTCGATCAATTAACAAATGCGCTGAGACTTTTAATGGGGCAATTTGGGCAAAGCTGGCATGCACCATAGGGTCTAGTGTATTCGTGAATAATGCATCTATATAGAAGGTGCCAAACTTCCCCTCTGGTAGGCTGATGTTATGAATGACCAGTAAATCGATTTCTGTGGCAAAAGGCCGTTCATTGTAATTGGGTGAATGTAGTTGCCGGGCTGGATGCAAAAGTCCTTTGGCAAAATCGAGTTCTAGCATGGCGTTAAATCTTATAATAAATCTTTTTAACTATAGCACTATCTACCTCATATTTGTCTATAGTGGTAATCTAAGTATAATTTAAGTATACTAACAAACAAAAATACTGTATATATTTTATACAAATTTTATTTGCACCAAAATTAAACAAGGAACCATGGAATAGGTACAAAAGAGCACAAAATGGATACTCATTTTGCGTTGCACAAATATCCAGTATTTCAACAAATTAGCAGGTATTTTTTGTTATTTTTCTAATAAAAATATCTCTATGGAGTGAGTTAGTTAGATCGCGACTAACACACCATATATAGGGTTATATTTAATAAAAAACACTATATATAGTAAAGATGTTGCAAATGCACAATATGAGTTTCCCTTGATCTAAATTTTAAAAAGTATATGATTCAGACTAAATCATTTAGTTAAGGAAGTAGTATGTTCAGTAGGAACATTTGGGGTTGTTTATGCAGGCTTTAATAAACGCCCTTAAAGCACTTCAAGAAGCACGCTCTTCTGCTAATACTAGTTACCCAACAGAAACTAGCCTTGATTACCGCAAGCTTAAAAATGTTTTATCCTTGGCTTTGGGTAAGTATATTAATTCAGGAGAACTTCCAGGCGATGATTTAGAAAGAGAACTGCAAGAATATATCTCAACACCTCTAAGAGCCGAAGATATTGCAATAGAAAATGATGATAACCGCAATATACTCTTAGCATTTATTATACTTTTGTATCAGCTACACCTTCTAACTGAAACCGAATTAAAAACGCCTGAGAAATTTTTAGAGGAATGTAAAAGCCGCCCCAATTTTCCAACCTACATAAAAGATGAAACTGTTTTATCTGACAAGCTAGATTACTCTGCTACGCCAGAACTTTTAGCAAAGGCCGCAAGATTATTACCTTTTACTCCAAACGCGGAATCAAAGATTATTGAAGCATTAACTCCATTAAAAACCCCACCTCCAAGCCCGCCAGCTGTGGACCTTCCGCCCCCAGCTTATCCCAAAATTCAGCGTTTTCCACGACCTAATGATCCTGCTGATGCTATTAATAAATATGCACTCACACCGGCCTTTATAGGCCCCAATAAGGAACAATGGGAAGAGATGCATAGACCCGCAGCAGAAATTGCGAGTCATGATATCAGTGACTATTTAACCAACCCATTACAACAATTAGATATATCACTACATAATATTGCTGCTGCAATGATGCAACAAGTAATTAATGAAGCAGATCATTGTATTAAAGAAGTGCAAGAAATAACTGCGGCAATATTTGATATATTACGTCTTTATCATCCACTTTCCCAAATTAATACGATTCTTTTATATTATAATGTCATCAACGGGGAATCATTCACGATAGATCGAGATAGTATTCCGCCTACTATCTGGGCAGTATATGAAGTAAAACGCAATAAAGATCGGTTGGTTCGCACGGAATGGGCTGCTGCAGGACTGGCTTATGAATTAGCACAAGTAGAAGATGAACACCCAATAACTTATCGAGAAATTGTTGCGCAATTAGACAAACTATTAGCTGCAAATGAAAAAATAACTCGAATCCGTTCCGTCATAAAATATCGCAATAATGCTGAGATCTTTGCTTATGCACAAACCCAGCCTAGAGAATCAGCCGACACATTACTAGCATATGACACTAAGCTTTTAAAACCTAGAGAAAATAACTTTCAAAAATTTATTGCTGAAACGGGGAAATCCTATCGTGAACTTTTATTAGCATTACAGGGTGTAAATCCAGATTTATTAACTTCCTACAACGCAGGGATTACAGCAAAATCTGCATCTACCTTATATGCTCAGGCATTATTTATTTGCGACCACCTTACTAAAAATCTCGAGATTTTAAGCAAACTCTGTCGTAGTGCTCCAGATTTATCTTTACAGCTTAAAATCATGGGTAATTTGTCATCCGCACAACAAATCCGCTTGGAAGAATATAAAAAATTATATGACCAGCATGCCTACGCAACCTACTATAGTAACCCTAACTCCAAAACAGCGTCGCCTCCCGGAAGTCCAGCCACCAAGACTTTAGCCATAAGCAATGTGCCAGCAGATTTAAATACTCAACAAAAAGCGGCAAAAGCCGAAGATTTAAAATTTAATTCTGAGTTAAGTGCATATTCTCAAATGCTAAATGGTCTTACTAATTTAACAGATAGACAAATAAAACGCATTTTAAAAGCGTCCTATATGAGCTTTTTTTCTCAAATTTCCAAAGCCATACAGCAGGATGACGAGCAAGCAAAACTCACGATCAAGAGAGCCATACTTGAATTAGCTGTATATAAAAATTGGTTTAATCTTTTAGATCGTGCAAATAAAATGCAACTTAATGAAGAAGTGCTTGTCGATCTTAATAAAGAACAATCTTTTTTTAAAACAACAGGAAAAACTCTTTTAGCTTTAGCCTTAGGTATTGCAGCTGGCCTCACATTTGCGATATCCGGCGATTTCAGCTTAGATAACCCCGATTTTGAGTTACCGCAAGAATTCGATCATTTTGCAGCTTATTGTGGAGCATTAGGCAGTCAAGGCTCATTTTACACACACAGAATTGATACGGTTATTACCCGATATATGGAAAATGTCGGTGATTTACTGGATATAAGAAAAGATGGGATTTTAATTTCCGGCGATTATCGTGTTGTCCCCATTTCTGCCTGGCAAAAACGCGGTGATCTAGCGCAGATTATAGGCTACGCTGCCGGTTCAACTTTAATTATTTGCTGTTCCATGCTGATAGCACTAGGGCCTTGGGGATGGTTTTTTTTGGCATTCGGTGTCTTAAGTTTATTATTGGTGACTTGTTTTGTTATTGATGCACGCTGCAAAAATTTAACTAAAAAAGCGTTAGATAAAATTTTGGATACTACCAAATCAATGTGGGAAAGAATACTATGGGGCATTGGCTATTTCTTAATGCTGGTCATTAGCTTGGCCATGGGTTATGCGACCATGGGTAAATTTATAGATGCTGTAAATATGACGCTAATTGGCGTCGATCCATTAACCTGGGCGGTTATTCTATTTTTTGCTTTAGGTTTTGCTATCTTATATCTACCAGATTCCATTCTATCTAAATACTGGCGAGTGGGACTTGCTTTATTTTGCTTTGCTATTTCGGCTGCTGTCATGATAACTTTATCGATCACTGTAGGCCCTGAAATACTTCTGTTTATTCTCGCTAGTTTTATTTTGGTCGTAACTACACAAATGATATATAAAATGCTTGTGAACGCATTAATGCATATGGGTGACGGTTTTGTAGATCTATTCAAACTTTATAACCTCACTCGCCAAACTCAGCCTAATATAGGGCCTTTTACCATAATACTGGCCACCGCCCTTTTAGGGATGGTAGTTTTGCTTAATGCTGTTGTGTTTGCGGTATTAACTATATTGGGTTTGCAAGAGGTTGTCCCTTTGCTGTATCACCCACCCATAGCATTTGGGCAAGCATTATGGTGGTTAATCACAGGGTTTTCTACTATCAATGCTTTAAATACCGCAGTAAATTTAGACAATCGTTTTGGACCAAGATTGGCTCAATTCATTAGTATTTACTCTGACTACTTCTTGCCTGAATACAATAAAATGTTAAAAAGGCAGTATGCAAAAGAAAACTATACCAGTCATACTACTGCTCCAATTGTATGGGGAGTAGGTGCACCGTTATTTGTTATTGGAACTGCTTTGATGGTGGTCTATACGCTTACTGTTTATGTACCTGCTTTGGTTTACCAGGCGGTAATTATGCGCAAATCGGTAGACAAATTATCTCTTCCTTCTCCTGCACGGATTTTAGATGTGGTATTAACTAAAATTATTAATCCGTTACTATCAGTCTTGATTAAACATCATAACAAGATAGCTCCAGAGCGAAATCGCACTAGCGCCGCATTTGCTGCAGCTCCTACCCCTGCTTCTGCTCCTGCTTCTGCTTCTGCTCCTGCTTCTGCTCCTGCTCCTGCTCCTGCTCCTGCTTCTGCTCCTGCTTCTGCTTCTGCTCCTGCTTCTGCTTCTGCTTCTGCTTCTGCTACGCCGGCTGCTCCTCATCGTCGACCGCCCCATCCATCATTTGGAAGATTTGGAACTAACGTTATTTTTCGCCCGCACAGCCTACCTGCCATAAGTTCTTAATTCCATACTATAATTAAAATATGAATATACAAATTAGCATCGTTAATTTGGCTCTAACTGAAGATATTGGCAGCGGAGATATTAATGCGCAATTAGTGCCTGAAAATCAACGTTCACGCGCTAAAATTATTACTCGCGAGAAAGGTATATTGTGCGGCCAGCCATGGTTTAACGCCGTATTTGCTCAATTAGATCCCACGATTACTATCACTTGGCAAGTAGCAGAAGGCAATCTTATTTCACCAGAACAAACTTTTTGTATACTAGAAGGAAAAACTCGTTCTTTATTAACCGGTGAACGTGCTGCCTTAAATTTTTTACAAACTTTATCCGGCACAGCCACCGCTACCAAACAATATATCGAAAAACTAACTGGCACAAAAACGCAATTACTAGATACCCGAAAAACCATTCCCGGCTTACGTGAAGCACAAAAATATGCCGTGCGGATTGCAGGTGGAAAAAATCACCGCATAGGTTTATATGATGCATTTTTGATAAAAGAAAATCATATTATGGCCTGCGGCTCTATTAAAAACGCCGTGCAAAAAGCTAGAGAATTGCAAACAGATAAACTTATTGAAGTGGAAGTAGAATCTTTATTACAACTAGAAGAAGCCTTGAATGCCAAAGTAGAAATGATTTTATGCGATAACTTTACTATAGAACAATTAAAAAAAGCCGTAACCATAACCGCAGGGCGAGCAAAATTAGAAGCTTCTGGAAATATTAACTTAGAAAATATTGCCGCAATTGCCGCGACTGGTGTGGATTATATTTCTTTAGGCGCAATCACCAAACATGTACGCGCACTAGATTTTTCCATGCAGATCACGGAAAACATCTAGCTCAAGGCACATCCCAAACTTCACCCACTTCCATAGTGCGAAACTGCTCAGCTGATATTTGATAAGCATTTCTAGCAATATCCAAATCCACCAGGGGATCTAAATAACCATCATCCGCCATTTGAAAAGTACCAAAATGCATCCCAACTGTTGGCGGCGATCCCAAATCTTGATAAGCTAATATTGCTTCTTCTGGATTTAAATGACTATAACGCATAAACCACTCCGGTTGATAAGCGCCGATCGGCAATAAAGCTAAACGCAATTCCCCAAATTGTTTTTTAATATCCTGAAAATGTTTACCATTACCATAACCCGTATCACCCGCAAAATAAATTTTCCCACTAGGCGTATTAATAACATAAGCACCCCACAACGCTCTATTTCTATCCCACAACGTACGCGCCGACCAATGTTGGTTCGGCACCAAATGCACAGACACATCCTTATTGATCGCCAATGCTTGATTCCAATCCAATGTTTGTATCACCACAGATGAATCATTACGCTGCATCACCACATCATTACCTAGCGGCGTAATAATAATCGGCTGATCCCGTTCCCATAATAAACGCAAAGTAGGAATATCCATATGATCATAATGATTATGACTCACAATCACCACATCAATCTTCGGTAAATCCTGCAAATCAATTCCCGGATCACGCACCCGCTTAGGCCCCATCCAAGAAATAGGACTTGCCCGTTCCGACCAAATCGGATCCGTTAAAATATTAAGCCCCTCTGTCTGAATCAAAAACGAAGCATGCCCTACAAACGCCAACCGCAAATCCTTCCCTTCCACCCGCGCCGGCGGCACATCCGCAAACTCATTCCCCACAAACTCCGGCCACTCCTTACGCTCCGCCGTCAGCTTCCACTTCCACACATCAAAAAAAGAATGACTGCGCGGATTCACCGGATCAAAAAAATGCCGCCCATCAAAATGATCACTCACCGCCCCATGATAATACG
>Ga0364908_10024_pt1 | contig 59713 bp, 41 predicted proteins | sample ExccelJu500002D4_2_FD_206965 | JGI IMG/M metagenome (GOLD analysis project Ga0364908, IMG submission 206965) | Enriched cells from Trout Bog Lake Hypolimnion, Wisconsin, USA - BchlTB.July02.5000.02.D4 | ecosystem: Environmental > Aquatic > Freshwater > Lake > Hypolimnion/Profundal zone | place...
ATTGGAAGTAGCCGGACTGCCAGTCGCACAGGTGGCATTTGAAGTCAACACGCAGGTAACGGCGTCGCTATTCAATGGAGTATACGTATAGGTTGCACTGTTGGTTCCGGCATTGACTCCGTTCACCTTCCATTGATAGGTTGGTGCTGTTCCTCCATTGGTGGGAGTTGCAGTAAAGGTAACTAAAGTTGAAGGACAAACCGGATTTGCAGAAGCAGCGATTGAAACGCTTACCGGCAGATTCGGGTTGACGGTCATGGTCACCGTATTGGAGGTGGCCGGACTGCCGGTTGCACAGGTGGCATTTGAGGTCATAACACACGTCACGGCATTGGTATTGGCCGGAGTATATGTGTAGGTTGCACTGTTAGTCCCTGCATTGGTCCCGTTCACCTTCCATTGATAGGTTGGTGCTGTTCCTCCATTGGTGGGAGTTGCAGTAAAGGTAACTGCAGTTGAAGGACAAACCGGATTTGCAGAAGCAGCGATTGAAACGTTTACCGGCAGATTCGGGTTGACGGTCATGGTCACCGTATTGGAAGTGGCCGGACTGCCGGTCGCGCAGGTGGCATTTGAAGTCAACACGCAGGTAACGGCGTCGTTGTTCAACGGAGTATACGTATAGGTTGCACTGTTGGTTCCGGCATCGACTCCGTTCACCTTCCATTGATAGATTGGTGCTGTCCCTCCATTGGTGGGAGTTGCGGTAAAGGTTACCAGGGTAGAGGTACAAACCGGATTTGCCGAAGCAGCGATTGAAACGCTTACCGGCAGATTCGAATTAACGGTCATATTCACCGTATTGGAAGTAGCCGGACTGCCGGTCGCACAGGGGGCATTTGAAGTCAACACGCAGGTAACGGCGTCGCTATTCAACGGACTATACGTATAGGTTGCACTGTTGGTTCCGGAATTGACTCCGTTCACCTTCCATTGATACGTTGGAGTGGTTCCTCCATTGGTGGGAGTTGCGGTGTACGTAACGGTGGTTAACGGGCAAACGGGATTTGCCGAAGCAGCAATTGTAACACTTACCGGCAGATTCGGATTAACGGTCATGGTCACCGTATTGGAAGTGGCCGGACTTCCTGTCGCGCAGGGGGCATTTGAGGTAAGGGTGCAGGTGATTACATCGCCATTGGCTGGTGTATACGAATAGGTTGCACTGTTAGTCCCTGTATAGGACCCGTTCACACTCCATTGGTAAGTTGGTGACGTTCCTCCATTGGTGGGAGTTGCAGTAAAGGTAACGGAGGTTGAAGAACAAACCGGGTTTGAAGAGGGTGCGATTGATACACTTACCGCAAGATTCGGGTTTATGGTAATTGAACTTGTCGCAGTTACAACACTGCAACCTCCGGCTGCGGGGATGGTATTGGTTACTGTATAGGTCCCAGGCGTACTGGAAGCCAGGTTGATTTGTCCGGTTGCCGTACTGACAAAGACTAAACCGGTTGTAGAGGAAAATGTCCCTGCAACCCCACCACCGCTAAAAGTAGGGGACGGATTTATCGCATTGGAACAATAGGGTGAACCGGTATAGCTGAAAGTTGCAACAGGTGTAGTGGTGATGGTTACCGATGTTGTTGCGGTTACTACCCCGCAACCTCCCGCTGCAGTCATGGTATAGGTTATAGTGTAAGTTCCGGCCGTACTTGAACTTGGGGTTATAGCTCCGGTGGAAGAATTAATGGTAAGTCCTGAAGGGGAAGCGGTAAACGTTCCGCCGGTTGTTCCTGTCAATGTCACAGCCTGAGCCGTCGAAACGGTTTTACAATAGGGCGTCCCTGAATATGAAATAGTAGCTGCAGGCAAAAGATTAGGTGTAACGGACAATGTTTGTGTTGTACCATTTCCGCAGCTAAACGAAGGTGTCACCTGGATATTCCCGGAACCTGATCCTACCGTCACTGTCACTGTGTTAGTGGTACCCCCACCAGTCTGAACCCATCCGGAAGGGAAAGTCCAGGTATAGGTAGCGCCGCTAATAGTTGCAGCAGTATAAGTTTGGGAAGAACCCTGACAGGGTGTTGTAGCCCCTGAGATGGTAGCTGATATGGTATTGTCCTGTACCGTAACTGTTATCGGATAACCGATGCTGGAACAAACCGGGTAAGTAGTTCCAACGCTCAAAATGCCATTGTAAACTCCGGGTGCAATGCTGTAGGGGACATTGATCGCTATAGGACTGGCCGGCAAACCATATCCAGAGAAACTAGCCATCCCTGCGCTGGAAGCAGCTGCATCAAAAGTAATGCTATAGGCGGAAGGGGAGCCGGTAGTTGCAGTATAACTAAGTTGAGCTACTGTGTTATGTAAACAAATCACCGGATTTGCCCCCAGTGTTATCGTTAAGGTAGGATTTACAACAACTGTAAAAATATTGGAATACAGCGATGAGCAACCTCCGCTTTGCACAAGTACCCGGTAATTCCAGGTTCCGCCGGAAGAGGGTATTTCTGAATACGTCCTGGTAGTATTGGTGATATTTATCCATGATCCTCCATTCAGCTGTTTCTCCCAACGCACGACACCTCCTGTACCGGCACTCAAGGTCATCGTTCCCAGTGATGCTCCCTGACAGATTGGGGTTGTTCCGCCGCCAAGAGTCCCAACCGTGGTGGTCGAATCAACAACTATAGTAACAACTGATGAATAGGCCAGGGGACACGATCCGTTTTGAACCATGGCACGGTATTGCCAAATACCTCCTGAGTAAGGTGTTTCTGAATAAGTTGCAACTCCATAACTCCCCAGATTAGACCACCCCAATGAATTGACCTGACGCTGCCAACCCTGGATTGTTCCGGCATACCCGCTTAAAGTCAACGTGCCAGTTGATCCCCCCTGACAGAACTCTGTACCTCCGCCGCTGATGGTACCGCCAACCGAAGCAGGATTAACCAAAAAAGCCCCCGAAACTGTACTGGTAGCTGTCCCACACGTTCCGGTCACCACACAATAGTAATAAAGGGTTCCCGCAGTGGTGGCTTGTGGAGTATAATTGCTGGTTTGTGCCCCGTTGGCTGAACCAAGCGGTGCTCCCCCGGAATTAGTTGGCGAGGCGTTGGAATACCATTGATAGGTTAATGTTCCGGTTCCGGTTGCCGTGACAGTTATTGGAGTAAATGATCCGCCCATGCACTGTGTTTGTGCCCCTGTGGACTGGGCACTTATTGTTGTTGCCGGATTGACGATAAAGGCGCCCGAGACGGCACTTGTTACTGAGCCACAGGTTCCGGTTACGATACAATAATAATAAAGCGTTCCGGCAGTGGAAGAAGATGGGGTGTAGTTGCTCGCTATGGCTCCGCTGATCAAATTGCCACCACTGTTTGATGCAGCAGCGTTACTATACCATTGATAATATAATCCAATTCCGGTGGCAGTAACTGAAATTGCCGTAAAGGCGGCCCCGCTGCATTGCGTCTGAGTCGCCGTTGACTGACTGCTGATCGCAGTGGCAGGATTAACAATAAAAGCTCCCGATACAGCGCTTGTTGCTGAAGCGCATGTTCCGGTTACCACACAATAATAATAAAGTGTTCCGGCAGTGGCTGCTGAAGGGGAATAACTGCTGTTTGTTGCTCCGGTTATCGGAGCGCCACTGCTGTTTGAGGCGGAGGTGTTTGAATACCATTGGTAATAAAAAGGTCCTGTTCCTGCGGCTGTAACCGAAATTGCAGCGAAAGTTCCACCGATGCACTGGGTCTGTGTTGCAGTCGACTGGCTGCTGATTGACGTAGCTGGGTTGACTATAAATGCTCCAGATACAGCGCTCGTTGCAGATGCGCATGTTCCGTTGACTATGCAATAGTAGTAGAGCGTACCGGCAGTAGCAGCGGATGGAGTGTAACTGCTGCTTGTTGATCCGGATAAAAGAGTACCGTTACTATTGGAGGAAGTGGTATTGCTGAACCATTGATAGTTTAACCCGACACCAGTAGCCGTAACTGAAATTGCACTAAACGTACCTCCAATGCATTGAGTTTGTGTTCCAGTCGACTGACTGCTGATCGCAGTTGCAGGATTAACGATGAAGGCTCCTGAAACGGCGCTCGTTGCCGAAGCACATGTGCTGGTTACGACACAATAGTAATATAGCGTTCCGGCAGTTGCAGCTGAAGGTATGTAACTGCTACTCGTGGCACCGCTAATGGGAGTCCCGCCACTGTTCGATGAACCGACGTTACTATACCACTGATAAGTTAATGCTCCTGTTCCGGTTGCCGAAACTGAAATCGCCGCAAAAGATCCGCCAATACATTGAGTCTGCGTGGCAGTTGACTGGCTGCTGATCGCAGTAGCAGGGTTGACAATAAATGCTCCCGATACAGCACTCGTTGCAGATGCGCATGTTCCGGCAACTACGCAATAGTAATAAAGTGTTCCGGTTATGGTTGCTAATGGGGTGTAACTACTGCCCGTTGCTCCGCTTACAGCTGTCCCGCCACTATTGGACGAGGTGGTGCTCGAGTACCATTGATAGGATAAAGATCCTGTCCCTGTTGCGGTAACTGAAATTGGGGTAAAGGTTCCGCCAATGCATTGGGTTTGGGTATTGGTCGACTGGCTGCTGATAGCGGTTGCGGGATTAACGAGGAATGCTCCCGAAATTGCACTGGTGGCAGTACTGCAGGATCCGGTTACGATACAATAATAATAAAGCGTTCCGGCGGACGTTGCCTGAGGGGTATAACTGTTTGTCTGTGCCCCATTGGCTGCAGCTAAGGAGGTCCCCCCGGTAGTACTTGCCGTTGAATTTTTATACCATTGATAGGTTAACGACCCGGTGCCTGTTGCAGTTACGGTAATGGGAGTAAAAGTTCCTCCGATACATTGTGTTTGAGCGGCAGTTGACTGACTGCTGATCGCAGTAGCAGGATTAACAATAAAGGCTCCCGATACAGCGCTTGTTGCTGAAGCGCAGGTTCCGCTTACCACACAATAATAATAAAGTGTTCCGGCAATAGCTGCTGAAGGGGTATAACTGCTGTTTGTTGCTCCGGCTATCAGAGCTCCACCACTATTTGAAGAGGAGGCATTGGAGAACCATTGATAGGTTAAAGTCCCCGTTCCTGTAGCCGTGATTGAAATAGCAGTAAAGGTTCCTCCGATACATTGTGTTTGTGTGGCTGTCGATTGACTGCTTATAGCTGTTGCAGGGGTGACAATAAAAGCCCCTGAAATTAAACTCGTGGCAGTTCCGCAAGTTCCGGTCACCACGCAATAGTAATAAAGGGTACCTGTAGTTGCAGCTGATGGTATATAAGAACTGTTGGTAGCTCCGCTGATTGAGGACCCGCCACTGACAGATGGGGTGGTATTGCTGTACCACTGATAAGTTAATGTCCCGGTTCCTGTGGCAGTCACTGAAATTGCTGCAAAAGTTCCACCAATGCACTGCGTTTGTGTTCCGGTAGATTGGGCACTGATGATTGTTGAAGGAGTAATTGTAATGGTTCGGCTTGAGATGCCCGAACACCCGCCGGAAGGGTTAGTAGTCAGCTTGAGTGTCACTGTTCCACTGTAATTGGCGGCTGGGGTATAGGTAACGTTTTGGGGAGTTGCAGTCTGCGCTATGGAACTCAGTGTTCCGCCTCCTGACACGATTGACCATGCAGCTGAAGTGGCTCCAGTTCCACTAAAACTTGCCCCACTCAGTGTAATCGGGACAGGTGAGGCTGACTGACAGACTGTATTGGGTCCCCCTGCATTAGCAACCGGACCGCTGACAGTTATAGTAATTGGAGTCGTATATGGCGAATAACAGGTGATTCCGCCACTGACGGAGACTGTCTCTCTTTGATAACTTGTAGTTGCAGTAAGTGGTGGTGGAGAATAAGTAGAGGCTGTTGCCCCGCTGATTGTGACATAACTTCCGCTGGCATTAGTCTGCCATTGATACGTAATTGTACCTGAACCGGTACCGTCTGTTGTGGAGGTAAGAGTAGCAGGTGTTACTCCACTACAGATACTTTGCGTGGTTCCGATAACTCCAGCGGTTACTATTGCGTTAACTGTTACAACCACAGAGTCAGTATAGGCTACCCCGGAAGAAGATCCGCCGCTACCACCTCCGCCGCCACCACCTACACTACGGGTGGAGGTAGCGGGACAGACCTGCTGAAAAATAATATCATCCAACGCAAAATCGTTTCCCCCAGCAATAGTATTCATGTTGACCAGGGATAAAACTGCGGTAGTGCTTGATCCCGAATTCCAGTTATACAAAAACTGCTCCCACGAACACGTCGCCAGGTCTGCTGTGTAAATTGGACCGGCTGCTACTCCGTTAACGTATAACTGCAACTGGGCCGGATTGCCGGCAGTGACACTTTGGATCCAATAGGTAAACTGATAATAACTGTTTGGGGTAACATTAACCGTTTGTGACCATATATTAACCCCGGCAGTTACAGCTCCGTTTACCACCATTTGCAAACCTGTACCCGTTGTATGGTCACCACATGCAATAAAGTTCGGATGAACTGTGCTTGGATTTGCAACTATAGTATAAAGGCCTTCAGGGTAAAGTGCATTTGATGAAGGTGTTACATAGCCATAGCCACTGGTAAATCCCACATTGCCTGCTTCGAAATTTCCGTTATAAACCAGATTTGATCCGCTTACTCCGCTTGCCCACAACTTGTAGGTACCACTCATGGCCGAAGTGGCACTGCTGAGCACCGGGTTTGCCGAGACGGAGTAAAAATTATTAGGGCCTACCCAATATTGATTGGAAACATTTGTCCCTGTACTTGTCAGGGTAATATTTGTCCCGGAACAAAATGTTCCACCCCCTCCGATTGTCAAGGTAGCATTGGGGATTATAGTGGCTAATACAGGGGTCCTTGCTGCAGATACACATCCGCTGCTGGTCACATCGACATAGTAAGTGGTTGATGAAGTGAGACTCGGTGTTGTAAATGTCGAACCGGTGCCCAGCGAGGTTCCTCCCGTAGCAGCTGCATACCAGTTAATCGTTCCTGAGGCAGTTGCGCCTAAGGTAACTGTACCGTTACCACACTGACTGCCGGGAGAGGTGGTCGTTATGGTGGGCAAAGGATTAACTAAAAATGCACCGGAAACCAAACTTGTCGCCGATCCGCAGGTTCCGGTTATGATGCAATAGTAATAGAGTGTTCCGGCAGAGGTGGCCTGTGGGGTATAAATGCTGGTCTGGGCCCCATTGGCAGAACCCAGTGAAGTTCCTCCGGTGGTACTTGCAGTGGTATTGCTGTACCATTGATAGGTGAGGGTTCCTGCACCGGTTGCTGTAACCGAGATGGTTGTAAAAGAGCCGTTAATACATTGTGTTTGAGCGGATGTGGACTGACTGCTGATTGCCGTTCCGGGACTTACCGTTAAGTTGGTTCCATTGTCTGTTCCTGTAATCACCGGAGTAGAGCTCACAACACGGATTCGGTAAGCGGTCCCCGGGGTTGTTCCCGTTGGAATTGTCGCGGAAATTGTCCCTGCGGAAGTTTGAGTCAGCGTTCCAATCGTGACCGGGGAGGTGAAACTCCCACTTGCATTCGATAATTGAGCGGTGAAGATATTTCCTGACGTATAGGTTCCGGTAATCGTATATGGAACTGATACTGCAGCCCCGGCACAAAATGTAGAACCAGTGATTGTACCCGTGGTCAGGGTTTGCTTTCTGCCAGCCAAAACAAAATAGGTGTTTGTTCCAACGACATTTGATGCAGTAACACCGTATGTTCCGGCTGTTCCGGCCAATGAGGTATACGGGCCGGTTAATGACAGACTTCCTCCAATGGCATCCAAAGGTGCGATTGCAGTGGGACGGGTCAATGAAACAGAACTGTTGGTAAAACTCCCCGAAGTGGTCAATGCCCAATATTCAGAGTTACTTATTGAGACCAACGTGGCATCAAATGTTCCTCCCGGATTTGCTGCAAATGCAGTTACCTGGGCAGTTGCAGTGCCGGAGGTTGTTGGATTGACCAGTGAAAAGGGGAGATAGGTTGTTCCCATCCCGACAGGAAAAGTATAGGTTGAACCGGATACCAGGCTTGCCGGTAAAGTCCAGTTGACCGGCCCGTTAATAAAGGAGGTGACTGAACCACCTGTAATCGCAGTTGTGGCGGTATTGGTTACCGAGAGCAAATTTGTCGTTGTCGTGGTTAAGATCCCCGAGGTAAGTGTGAGAATGTTACCCACTGAGGTGGCCCCCTGGAGGGTTTTGGCTCCGCCCCCTGATACGGTCAGATTGATGTAATTCGGTGATGCAAAGATTTGCTGGCTTCCCGCTCCGTTGTAATTAACCGTGCTTCCCGAACCAACAAAAGTAACAAACGATCCTATCGAATTATTGGCACCCCCCAAATTCAGCGTATGCCCAATGTTGGTAGTCTGGGTAATAGAACCAGAACCACTTAAATTGCCGGTAAGATTGAGTATTTTGGAGATGCCACCACCTCCAAAATCGAGCGTCCCGTTTATGATCGCATTACCTGTAATAGTTAATGCATATCCTGATGTGCCGGCCCCTAATGCAAAAGTATTCCCTGTATTTACCTGAAGATAGCCATTGATAGCAGTTGGTGTAGCGGTTAAAAGGATTGACTTGGAATTGGAATTGGCTATGACAAGGTTTCCGTAAGCGGGAGTGTTTGAAACGGTCTGAACAGCTGTATCGGAATTGTAAGTAACTGTACTTGTGGAATTTAAGCTAATATTGGCCGTAGTGAAATTGGTCGGGAACAACATGTTCCCGCTTCCCGAAGTGCCGATGATCAGATTTGTACCCGCTGCCATCGAAAAGATACCGGTTGCATTTCCAATTACCCCATAGGTTAGGTTAAACGTTGCGGATCCTGCAATCGTTAAATTATTGTTCACGGTTACGGTCGCACTTGCCGTTGTTTTAACACCGGTATTCGATATCGTTAAGTTATAATAGGTATTTCCCATCACCTGCTGGGTAACTCCATTGTAGTTTACGGTACCTGTTCCGCTCGTGAAGGTTCCGGTGTTGGTAAAATCACCTGCAAGGGTTATTGTTCCTGAACCCATGGTGATGGCACCGGTACCTGAAATACTTCCGGTAACGGTTGCCCCGGCAGTTGCGGTGAGTGTTGCAGGACTACTTACATTCCAATTATTTGCTACCGAAATAGTTACGCCTGTTGCAATCGTTTTTGTGGTAGTTCCTGTAAAGGTCAGATTATAATAATTTAAATTTGGAACAGTAGCGGAACCGGTGAACACCACGGTACCTGTGTTGCTGTTAAATGTTCCACCGGTATTGGTTATGGTGCTGACAGTTAACGTACTCAAATTACCATTTACCGTTCCTGCGGTTTGGGTCCATAAGCCGGAAAAGGTATGAGTCAGGGCAGTTCCATTGTCTAAGGAAAGTGTGCCACCAGAACCATTGATGGTTAGGGCCGCGCCATTGATATTACCTGTTAATGTTGCAGTTCCCGCGGTTTTGGTCATCGAAACTGTTCCGGTGGTTGTAAAGGAGCCAATACTTTGTGTCGCTGTTCCTGCTATGGTAACGCCACCCGTTGTACCACTTGCAGTACCTCCATTGTTGATGAGGTTACTGTTTAATGTGAGTAAAAAAGTTGACATTGAGAAGGAAGCACCACTATTAATGGTCAAAGGAGCATTCAATACTTCAGCTGAATTCAATGTAATCGTTCCGGTGTTGGTAATAACAATACCTCCGGTTGGGGAGAAATTGGCAATCCATTCGGGTCCTGCCGTAAAAGCTCCGGGTTTATTATATTGCAAAGTTGCATTTGTACCATAGGTTGGAGCAGCAGAAGCAGATGCCGTCCCCTCCATCGACAGAATCCCATTCACGGTAACACCTGCAATGGTCTTGACTCCGCTGCCTGAAAGGGTCAGGTTATTATAGGGACCTGTACCTACGGTCTGAGCAGCGCCGTTAAAAATCACAGTGCCTGAACTTGCTGTGAATGTACCATTATTTGTCCAGTTACCACTTACCGTTAGAGTATTTGAACCGGATATGGCAAGAGTTGCACCTGAGTTGATTGTGAGACTGTTGCAAAGTGCTGCTGCACCCACTACAGGTTGATTGCCACCTGCTGGAATTACAACATTGGTTGAAGCTGTGGGTACTGTTCCGCTGCACCAGTTTGAAGCGGTATTCCAGTCTGTATTGGTTGCTCCAATCCAATAGCCTGCGGTACAACTGGAGGTGGAAATATTCGCGATGCCGGTCGATGCCGCAAAGTAGGTCGGATTGATAAAGGTGGCTGTTGATCCGGTCCCCCCCCAGCTTCCGGAGGGTTGTCCGTTTCCACCGAGTGAAAGGGTCCCAAAGGTATGGGTCAGACCTGTACCAAGATTAAGCGGTGTCGCTCCTGCACCAACTGATAATGCTCCCCCATTTACCGTACCCGTAAATGTGGCTGTACCTGAGGTTTTGGTCTCCGAAACGGTACCCGTTGTGGTAAAACCACTGATATTTTGGGTGGCTGCAGTCCCTGTAAGAATGATGTTGGAACTTCCTGCTGAAAACGTCCCGCTATTATTCAAATTTCCTCCCAGGGTTAACTGATAATTAGCTGTTGCCAGAGTTGCACCGCTGTTAATCGTTAACGGAACTGAAGCGCTGAGATTCTCGGCAGAATTCATCGTGATCGTTCCGGTATTGGTGACTATTATCCCGCCTGTTGGTGTGAAGGGACTAATCCATTCAACTCCGGCTGTTCGTGAAGTGGCTGTATTGTACTGAAGGGTTGCCGCTGTTCCATAGGTTGGTGCAACCGACAGTGTTGCGGTTCCCTCCATTGAGAGCACTCCGTTTACGGTTATGCCGGTAGTGGTTTTAGTCCCGGAACCGGAAAGGGTCAGATTGCTGTATGTGACAGGATTGACAGTTTGTGCCGCCCCTGAAAAATTCACCAGATTACCGCTTACGGATGCAGTTAAAGTTGTTATTCCGGATGTTCCTCCGATGTTAAGCACAGAAGTTGCCGATCCCTGAGTTAAACCTCCGGTTCCGGCGAGCACTGTTGAGACAGTAAGGGAACCATTATTGGTAAGAGTAACTCCTGTGACTGTAATACTTGGAATCGACAATGTACCAGAAATTGTCTGATTGTTAGTGTCGAAGGTGTAGCTGGAGGTTCCTGCAGTAAAGGCTCCGTTATTCGTTAACCCACCCCGAAAGGTGATTGCCTCATTAATCGTATTGTTCCACGTACCATTGGCAGTTATGGTCGTGAGGCCGGTAAATATTTTAGTTCCGGATGTACTTGCAAAAGTGAGGTTCCCGTCAATCGTTGAAGTTCCGGTAACCGTTATCGTGGTGGCATTGAGGGTATTTGTGGTGCCTGAGGTTACCGACAGATTTGATCCGACATTGAGTATCCCGGTAGAGGAACCGTTAATTGTTGATCCGGATAGCGTCAATGCAGTAATGCCATAGGTCTCTCCGGCGTTGCTTGTCCAGACACCACCGGCAATAGTCACATTCCCCATGGTTTTGGTACCAACAGTATTGGTAAAAGTTATTACTCCGTTTACTGTGGTCAGGCCGGAAACCGTGAAATTGAATCCTCCGATACTGAGGGTAGAACCGGAGGCAATGCTCACATTTGTGCAGGAGGCATTGGCATTAACCGTTACGGTCCAGCCCCCTTCTACAAAGGCGTTATCTGCCGCACCCGGGGCGGTTGCCCCTGCAGTACCACCGGAGGTAGCAGACCATGTACTGGTTGAGTTCCAGTTCCCCGTTGCGACTGAATAACGGTTAGCTCCATACCCTTGTATCCCGGCCAATAAGAATATTATGGTCAGGAAAAAAAACGTTACGCCCGTTATTAGTCGTTTAATCATTTAATTTAAAAGTACTAAAAGCGGGCGCAAAGCAAACAAATAGTAAGATGATTATTGCAGCTTTAGTTCCGCTTCGGTATATTTTTCTGATTTGGTGTCCTGAGAGGAGAAGGTTATTTTTAAGGTTCCGCTCCGATAATCTGCGTTGGCTTTATGATCCAGGTTCATCTGAAATTTCCGGAGCGCATTGGGGGTGTAAACGGCAATCCCCTTAACTAAACCCACCGGCGTTTTGACTCCCTGCGGCGAAATATGTTCCACGAGGATATCCCCGTAAACCGACATATTCCCTGTACGATGAAAGTTAAACTGAAGCCGCGGAATCGTATCATTGAGAACCTCCAGTTTCAGATCCGACAGGTTCACCTTCATGGTCGACTCCCCGGAATGGATAATGACCGGGATGGTGATCCCAAAAATCGGGACGAGTTTCACCCCGATTGCGGTCGAATCCTTGGGTTTCTCAATCGTTCCCAACGCCGTCTGTTTGGGGACCGCCCTGAAATAGATATGCGAACGGTACTCCCCGGGCTTGAGCTCATTGGTACGAATCAGCTGCATCTTCACTACCTGTGCCTCATTGGGGGCAAGGGTGACCGAACGCGGGAAGAAGCGGAGGAATTTTTCGGCGAAATTCTGCCCCTCATCGGGTGTGGTAATCTGGGTAAACGAACCATCTTCATTCATCCGGTATTCCACAATCGAAACATTGTATTTAGCCGTGTCCTTTCCCGTGTTCGCGAGGTTTAACTCCTGGGATCTCTTTTGACCTTCAAAAACCACACGCCTCGGAGTGATCAGCAGGTCACCCTGTGCCTGAAGTTTCTGAATTGGGAGGAAGCAAATGATTAATAATCCGACGATGGCCGGTAAAATGCTTTTTGAGCCGTAATGAACGATTGGTTGAATCAAGACGCCTGGTTTTTTCATGGTGGTAAGTCGTAAGAAAATAATTGGCTCAAATATATAAAAAAATATTATGCATTTTATTTTTCTTTGTCCTAAAGTCGTTCGTTCACAAGATTATCTGAACAAATCTGCAACAATTCATTTCCTGAAGATCGTAGTCAGTTTGGTCCAAACAGTTTGCCGGCTATTCTAAAAGGTGCTAGGCACTGTTAATAAGTATAGAATTTGCTTTTAATCGCTTAAATCAGGTACAGCGTACCGTAATTCCGAAGATAAGTGCTGTATCTCATTAGGCTATTGCGGAATGCTGTACCTGAACCTTTTCAGGAATAATGATTCTACAAATATTCCGGCACGCTGTGCCCTATATTTTGGTGCCATCAACAGTTATTTCCTGATTACCTGGACCATTTTCCGGATTCCTGTAGAATGTCAGTGAACAGGAAAAACTCCCGGCGAAGGAATAAAAACCTGTTGTTAGTTATAGGTAAAGGAGATCGCGTAGGTTCCCGTGTAGATCCCGACCGGGTTGGTATCTTCGGTCCCCACGTTAAGTACGGCCCCAACCTGGACAGTCACCGACCCTCCCGTGAGTTTTCCCACGCCAACACCGGGTGACGGAATCGACTGCCAGCCTGTAACGGTCATCGTTTTGGAGTTGAGGGTATTGGTCAAGGTAGCGGGACCTTGCGGAAGAACGATCGAAAAAGTGGCGTTGGGTTCCCCGGTGATATAAAAGCTTGCCGAACTGTGCGACCCTCCTCCGGTTGCAACGGTTCCCTGCGTGGTCAATACCCCATCGGGTGTTAATATAATTAGCCCCCCCTGTGTTTCAGGCGAGAACTTCCCAAAGTTTAACTGGGAGGTTTCGGTAGCGGTGAGGGCGGCAATTACCTGGGCAGTGGCAGTGGCAATAACATTTGAACCCGATTGGGCTGAAACATTTTGAACAATTAAGATTGATAATAGAGCAAACCTGAAAACCAAAGAAAGCCTATTTTTCATTTTTGCGTCTTTTAGAAAATTCAAAATTAGTAATTTACTTAAAAACCCGACCTTTAAAATCTGGGTCGGGGTTTTAATATTTACGAACATTGCAATTTGTTATTGTTTATTATTCATAAGCAACCGTTACTGTGAATGCACTTGAAGTATAAACTCCAGCTTTTTGATTTGATCCTATGGTTAGAGTTACTCCTATACCAAATGCTTGAGTGCCTGCATCTGCACTTAATAGACCATCTGCGTAACCTGTTCCGAGAACATCACTAAAATTTGCATTAGTTACATTAGGGGTAATTCCCCAACCTTTAAGTGCCATAGTTGTGCTGTTATCAGTATGTTTAACTGTAGTAGGTAATCCAGAAATATTAATCGAATATGCATTACCATAATTACCAGTAACTGTAAAAGTTGCAGCTGTAGGATTTATTTTAGCCGCACCAGTAAAGGCTGCAGAGCTACCATAATTAACGGTTCCAGAAGGGTCAAGAGTTACATCTCCTGCTGCAGCAATAAGAGTTCCGAAATCTAAATTGGTATTTTTTGTAATTTTAATTGGAGTAATGATGGTAGCTCCAGCTGTGGCAGTATTTGTTGTACTGGAATTTAACTGTCCAAAAGAAACTGCCGAGAACGAAAGAATAACGATAGCGGAAAGAAGTAATTTTTTCATGATGTTTGTTTTTTTAAATGGTTTTTTTAAATTTTTGTTTTTAATTTCTTAGTGTTTTTCAACGTTACAATCAGGGAAGCCTCATTAATCGTGCCAAAAATTGTTACGCGACCAAAATATGTTGATAAGTCTGTTTGTAAGTTTTGCTAATCACCAGAAAATCAATAAAATAAAATTCTTAAAATAATTTGATTTTTATTGGATATGTAATCTTAAAAAGGAGAGAATGGGAGCGTGCATGGAAAGTATTTTCACAAAACGTAAAAAATTAATATACGGAAGGGGGATCAGAATAATCGAATGAAAGAATTAAAAAATGAAAGATTGAAAGAATGGAACATCCGGAAGTATTGCCATTTAGCGACTCTGTGACAATATAAAAAACACCAGGATATGGAAGCGTCGGGTTTGAGAATTGCTCAACCCTGAATCTTAAAATTCCGATGAATCACTTCGGACCTGGCAAATTATTTTTTACCAGATACCTCCAAATAAAGGCAGGACAAAAAAATTGTCCTGCCTAAAAACTAAACCATCCCCTAAATTATTAATTGTAAGCAAAAACAACCGTGTATGATCCGGCATAAAGTCCGGAGGCCTGGTTGGCGTTTAGATTGGCAATCCCGTTGAGCTGAATATTTTGCGAGCCGTTTGATTGGGTAACTGACGTTGTTGTATTGTTGTTCAGGCTGGTATCGAGTGTAAAACCATTTCCCTGGGAATTTGAGAGTGTGGCCGGTTTCAATACTACATTGATTGTGGCGCTGCTCCCGGAGTTAACAGTCATCGTCCCCAGATTCAATGTCGGGGTGGAGGCTGCCAGGGAATTGCCGGCAGAAGAGCTCCCCAATGTCAGCGATGTGGCGGCCTGCGAAGAGGCACTAACCGATTCAATAACCTCTGCAGTGATATGTCCTATGGCAACTACCTGAGCATTACATAACTTTGATCCTGTCAGTCCTAGTGTCAGCACTATTGCTAGAATTATGTAGGTTATAGTTTTCACGATTTACGCTTTTGCACTTGCTTTTCGCAATCATTGAATTTTCTTTAATCAAAGGTATGTAAAAGAATATTCAAATACAACAAAAACGTAAAAAATAAATTTACATTGACTAAAAATATTTATACAGATGTTTTCAGAGTGCTGTTCCGGATGATTAATATGCAATAAATAACATGAATACAGATAGATAGATAATGTTTAGAGATTGCATAAATATTTTACAACGCCTAAAAAAAATCTAATTTTGTTTAAATCGTTCTCCGTATTTCTGGCCGTTAATCCGGGATGTAAAATATATTTACATCTATAAAAGGTGAAAAAGCCGGCTTCCTGCCATTTTTCAGGAAAAAAGGGTGATTTTAAAAAAATGGTCATTTTGCTGTTTTGTATGCATGGAGTAGTTTTCTTTCGTGGGTTAATGGGATTTATTTGATTGTTGTTACCTCGATAACTTCGAATTTTTTTGGCGTTTTTCAAGCGATTCCATCAGGGGAGCTTATCCAGACACCAACCTCCCAAAGTTGATTAATAACTTTAGATCCCGGCGGCAATTGATTTGCGGGTCCATAAATCGGTTTTGAAGCTTTAATCTCTCTGAATGTCAGTTTGCAACTACTCCTTTTGCCCGGGAATTAACGGTGTCGCCGATAATCTTAATCACTTTATCAAGCTGATGCGCCACCTCTGTTTCTGAAAATATTAAAACCTGGTAGCCCAACATCTCCAGGTCGTCCCGTTTTTTATGGGCTGATTTCGATTTTAAAGTGTGCGCTGAACTGTCAATCTCAATAATCAGATTGAGCTTAGGACACATAAAATCGACGATATACTGACAAACAGGAACCTGCCGGTTAAACTGATACCCTTTCATCATATTCCTGTTTAATACCGCAAACCATAATTTGGCCTCTTCTGTTCCCGGTTCATAACTGAATTCGGGATCAAAGGGCTTACAACCGATGTAATTTTTGATTTGTGTTTCCATATTTTGTTTTTATGTTGAGAATAAAGATTTTATCACGTAAGCCTTCACCCACAAGTCAGCTTCTGTTTAATCTGTTGAATACGTATAACCAGGTGAAAGAGTTTCAATTTCACGTTAAAGAATAAAACAAATATAGGTAGGGCGATCCTGGCACCCGGATTTTAAACGGATAGTTACGTTTATATCCGATTATATCCGGCACTAAACGGATAATTCATTGTATATTAAATTGTTGATAGAATAATGCCCGAGATGAGTAAGGCCCTGAAAACAATCTGAATGGGCTTAGGTAATAACCACGGAAACATTGAAGCCATTTAACCTCCAAGAGATGTTTTTATAATATCCAAATATTTCTGTGTACCTCCAAGGACTCCGCTTCTCAGTGGTATTTTTTAGGTTCTTTTCAAATATACCTCTGACATTTGGTCTTTTCTTAAAAATTGAAAAGGATGAAACCGGGCGGCTCCATCCTTTTACTAAAACTAACCAAACTAACTAACCTAACTAAACCTAACTTATGAAAAAAAATCTACGACAAATGTAGCCCCCATACTATTATCTGCCAAATTTATTACGTTAAAGAATTGTAAAATAAGTGCGAAGAAGTGTTAAAAAAAACAGGCGCAAGGCAGAAGAGGGAAGGCAGAAAGCTCAGCTGCAGAAACACCCAACCGGGCCAGGAGGTCTAATCCCAAAAACCTGATTACTCGAATAGGTGGTAAGACGGTAAACAATCGGAAGTTGCGAGCAGCCCCCAGCCAGTCGCCAACAGCCAGATTACTTCACATCGAACGAGGTGGCGCCAATGTTTCTGCCGTCAGCAAAAACATCCACGGTGTACTTTCCCGGAATCAGCGGCGACTCTTTGGAGTTGTCCCAATAAATGCTTACCGGAAGTTCATTTCCTTCATACTCAACTTCCCGCATGGCAGAGAACGGGATCTTCATATCTTCAAATTTAAACAGGTCTTTCTCTGACTTCATCAGCAGCAGCTGGTCCGGACGCTGAATCCTCACATAGATATTTTTAGCTCCCCGCTTGGCCGTGAGGTTCTTACTCAGGATGAAATCAATCTTGACCTTATCAATCCTCCCCGATTTGACCATCTCTTTTCCCTTTGCCGAGATTCCCGAAGCGTGAAGTCCGGTGGCCTCAAGTTGCGCAGCCAGCGTAACGGTCTGCTCGAGTTTCTTTTTTTCTGACTGTAATTGCTGATTCACCGTCTTAACCTCAGTAACCTGCTGTTTCACATTCACATTCTCAGCCATTAAGCGCTGATTCTTCTGGTTGAGACTGTCAATCTGAATGATATAATCGTGCATAATCCCGCGTAAAGTGGTCACTTCCTTCCGGTATTGGGAGATTTGCCGGTAACTCGCATTTTTCACCTGCTCAACCTCGGTCAGCAAATCCTTCACTTTGGTCTGGGCATAGCCAATGGTCTTGTTCAGCGAATCATTTTCTGAGCGGATGGAATTATAATTGGTGACCATTTTAGAAAGTTCTGCGGCGATTGAATCCTTGTCTGCCTTTATCAGAGCAGCATCGGTTTGCCAGGAACTTCGTTGCCAAAAGAAAAGGATCGCGAGCGCCACGAGCAATACCGATAAAATAATGACAATCAGGTTATTTCTCCTGTCTTTTGAGGTGGGTGATTCCAGGTTTTCCATATTAATTTACCTATTCAATTCGCAAATTTACCAGACAAAGGTAGGGATAATTTGTTACTAATCAAATCGGGAATTAAACCGTAGGTTTTTATAATAAAAGAGAATAATGGAAAAACTTTCAGATTTTTAGGCTACAGTCAATCAGGCTTCAGGAGGAAGGCGAACGATAGATTCCCTACTTCACGGGTCGTTTTGAAGGAACGAAAGCTGAATGCTTAAAAAAACATTCCATTTTTGAATATTAAGTAAAAAGAACGATTTAATGCCTCAATTATTTGTTGCTACTTTCAGATTACTTAATCACATGATTTATGTTAGCTTGTTTAAACTGCCAGCCTCTTTGTTCAGATTTATGTGATTGGTCGCAACAATAGTTGAGGAAATTCGTTTAATGAGAAAAAATCAACATGGATTTAGCAGATATACGCAAGGATTACCGGTTTAAAGTATTGGATGAAAACCTGATTGATCACAATCCGTTTAAACAGTTTGAAAGGTGGCTTAATGAAGCTTTTGATGCAAAAGCCAATGAACCCACTGCTATGGTTCTGGCAACAGCTTCACTCCAGGGTATTCCTTCTTCAAGGATTGTTCTTTTAAAAGCTTTTTCGGAACAGGGTTTTGGTTTTTTCACTAATTATACCAGCAGAAAAGGAGAAGAAATTGAAGCTAATCACCATGTCGCTTTGCTTTTTCATTGGCTTGAACTTGAAAGGCAGGTGCGCGTTGAGGGTATTGCCGCGCGAACATCTGCATCCGTTTCAGACGAGTACTTTAACAGCCGGCCATATGAAAGCAGATTAAGCGCCGTAATCTCCAATCAGAGTCAGGTAGTTCCCGATCGGGAATATCTTGAAATGCTTTGGTCAGGACAGCAACATCAATCATTTGCCCAGGGGATAAATCGCCCTTTATATTGGGGTGGTTATCTCGTCGAACCTTTGAGGATTGAATTCTGGCAGGGGCGGTCCAACCGTCTTCACGACAGGATTCTTTTTTCCAAAAAAGGGGAAGATTGGGTGATCTCAAGGCTTGCACCCTAATGGGCCTTGCGGAAAATTGCCTCCCAAAGTACCCGGGAGTTGTGAAACTCTAACCTCAAAACAAATAACTTTAAAAATCTCGCTGCGAAGCCGCAAAGATCAGATGGCCGAATAAGTCCGCCGAAGGTGGATATTGTTATTGATCTCCAATAAATTTGGAGGTGTAAAAATTGTGACAACCAACAAGATTTATAGAAAAAATAAACGGCTTTTATTGGGAGGTGCAGCGTACCGAATTATTAATCCTATCTAAACAATTCAAAAAGAAGATATTGCGGTACGCAGTACCTAGTTTGGATACCTTTAATCCCTGTTCTACAATTATAAACCGTGTTTTGCACCTTTAAATCTTAGAGTCAGATATCAAAAGAGTAATATCGGTGCCGCGAGGTTTTCAAAATGCGGTATCACTTAGAGAATTAGCTTCGTTGAAGGTATCGGGGGATTTCATACTGGTTTAAATTTACGTATTCCGGAGCACCACCTAAACTTATTCCAGATTATTAACCATTCAGGATTAACCATTCAGCACTATCCTATTGAAACCTCATCTTAGGGTTCTCCTGTTTATCAGCTAGTTCTTCAAGATAGGTTGAAACATGCCGGTCGATTTTGGTATCGTACATATCCTCAATGTCGAGTAAAATGCCTGTCTCCTCCACGTCCCCAAATTCATCGCTGATAACGGTTCCGAAAGTCCTCATGGATGGTGTAAGGCTCATGTAGGCATTAATTAAAGGGGGGATATTTTCCCCATGTTTGCGGACTTCAGCGGATAAAATCTTATAGGCCTCGTCATATTCCTTGTCGGCAAAAAGTTTGTCGATCCGTTTTGAGTCGGCATTAATCGGCATGGGTCTCTTGGGCCGGACCAACCCTTTGGTGTCGGGGAAATACTTTTCGAAAAAATGGAGAATCAGGTTTCGGGCATGCACATTATAATGGGTGTACATCGTCACTTTTCCGAAAAAATAACGGATGTCGGGATGATCTACAATCAGTGCACCAAGTCCGTCCCAAAGATTATCGAGTGCGAAAAGGGCCTTTGCTCCAGCCTTACTGGACTGGTAGTCAGGCTGTACAAATGATCTGCCCAATTCAATCACAAAAGGCAGATAATCATCGATAAATTCATCCGAGAAGTTAAAAAGGTGTGAGGTGGCAAGTGGAACCTCTCCGTTTTCGTCACGTGGAAGCCCTGCACAATGGATAAAACGGTATCCGCCCAAAATTTCCTGTCGGCTCGGATCCCACACAATCAACTGTTTGTAAGGGAATTCATCCGTAATATCGTAATGGTCGATATCCACCTCTTCGCCAACACCACCTCCTGCTGCCCGGAAAGTCAATTCTCTTAACCGACCGATTTCCAACATGATATTAGGTGAATTGTGGTGAGTTAAGATATAGATTTCATTTTCGGCTTTGTTTGTTTTCCGTTGAAATTTATCCTGCGTTAGCTCTGCTTCAATAAGCTCCCTGGGCACGGGAGGAATTATTTCCTTCATTTTTCAAACAGTTGAATTAACTCTTCAAAAATAATAATAATTAGCTATGATACTCACTTGTGCAACTATTTGTTTGATTTATTACCAAGGGCATAAGCTTCTTTTTTTACCGAATCTGCCCACTCAACCGGCGAATTGGTGCGGTCAAAACGGCTCCAGGGAATCGGCTTGCCAAAACTGATCACAAAAGTTTTGCCCCTGTTTCTGAATAATTCGTCGGGAAGGAGAAACATTTCGATATTAATTTTAATCCCGATCCTTTTTCGAATATTGGCAAGCCAGTAAAAAAATCGTGAATTTCGGCCATTGATATGAACCGGAATGACATTGCGGTGGTGTTCAACCGATTTTTGTATGAAATGTTTCTGCCACGCCAAATCGGTTATCTGCCCCTTAATCTTTCGTGAAGCTAAGCCTGAAGGGAAAATAAGAATTTGACTCTCTGATTCATAGGCTTCATTGATCTGATTTGCCGACCTGCGCTGATCTCCAAACTTATTGATTGGAATGAACAGTTCGGCCAGGGGTGGAATTTTCGTGAGTTCATCACGAACCAGGAACAGCGATTTTCCCAGGTGGTCTGACACCGCTTTGATCAGCATCAATCCGTCGAATCCGCCCAACGGATGATTGGATGCAAAAATGTATTTTCCCGACGCAGGCAGGTGCTCTTCGCCCAAATGCTTCACTTTTACCTCAAAATAATCGAGGACAGCTTCAATAAACGAAATCCCTTTCAAATGTCCATATTTCCGGATGATCTCATTGACCTCCCGGATATGCAGCAACCGGTTCATCAGGCTGTAAACAAAGCCGGGTATCCGGGAAGCCAGTCGTGGATTTTTTTCCGCAACCAGTTCCTTTAAAACAATCTCTTTCAGTTGAGGTTCAGCGTTTGTGGTTTCCATCTTGATCAACTTTTTTTCATCTCCCAAAGTAAATTAAAATTGAATCATGAACAAAACGTCCCCGACGGACTCCCGATTTTTGGCGAATGGTCTGCTGCCCAGGCATTGTTAAGTGCTCCAAATTGTCAAAAACACCCTGATTTTACACTGAAAATGGGATTGTCCGAAGATTTACTTTACATTTGTGTTATGTAAGCACAATTGTCTCCATCAATGGTGTTTTCCCCTAATTTACTGGTATAAAGCAATCTCCCGAAATTGCTTATCCCTCCTTTATTAACACCTGACAGGAAGTTATCAACAGGCTTTTCTGATTTTATCAACAAAATGTTGAGAAATCCTGGTGTAATAAAGTGTCAGATTTTGTCAAGATGTGTAAAATATTGTATTTTTACATACAATTGGAAAGCTATACTCAGATGGTTTCATTTTCGAACATATACCCAGTGACACTGGACGGTAAGGGACGCGTAGTGTTGCCCTCTCCCTTTAAAAAGGAGATGGGTGATGCCCTGGAACTGTCGTTTGTGGTCGAAAAGGATGTGTACGATAAATGTCTGAATCTTTATCCTCACTCAACCTGGCTGGCGAAAGTGGAACAATTGCGCAGGAAGCTTAATCCGGAGAATCCGGTACACAGCCAGATGCTTTCACGGTATTATGAAGAGATTGTTAAGCTGACTATGGCAGATAATGGTCGGCTGAATATCCCCGATGAGATGCTCGCCTATGCAGGTATTACCAAAGAGGCAGTCTTTACCGGACAGGGCTCGAGGATGAGGTTGTGGGAGCCTTCACGTCACAAGGCTTCCCGTCTGAGTGATGAGGAATATGCCCGCCTGTACAAGGAGTTGCTGGGCGGAGCAATGGAGAGCTTTTAACTGTAGAATTTTGATCCTATGGACGAATATCATGTACCGGTGTTGCTCGAAGAGAGTATTGAAGGGTTAAACATTCAACCCGGTGGGATCTATGTCGATGTGACTTATGGTGGCGGCGGACACTCGGCAAAAATCCTGGAAAAGCTGGAGGGGGGAAAACTCTTCGCTTTTGATCAGGATATCGATGCTACAGATAATCTCCTCAAGGATGAACGGCTGATTTTTATCCGGCATAATTTTAAGTACTTGCGTCATTTTCTGGTGTACAATGGAATCGATCAGGTGGATGGAATATTGGCTGATCTGGGGGTTTCTTCCCACGATTTTGATGTGGCCGACCGCGGATTCTCATTTCGGTTTGAAGGGAATCTCGATATGCGTATGAATCAGTCTTCGGCACTCGACGCGGCAAAGGTGATTAACGAGTACTCTGAGGAACAACTTTGGACCATTTTTCAGGATTATGGAGAGATCAAAAACTGGAGACATCTGGTTTCGCTCATTACAACTTCCCGGATAAAAGAGCCAATTTCTTCGACAGGCCAGTTCCTGAAGGTGATTGAGCCCTGCGTACCGGCCAAAATTGAGAAGAAATACCTCGCAATGGTTTTCCAGGCGTTGCGTATCGAAGTGAATAATGAGATAGGTGTTCTGAGCGATTTCCTGGAAAGTACCACGTCACTTTTAAAGACGGGTGGCCGGTTAGTCGTGTTGTCGTACCATTCACTCGAAGACCGGATGGTCAAAAATTTTATGCGCTCGGGGAGAATTGATGGAGTTCAGGAGAACGATTTTTTCGGAAACCGGACTTCTCCATTCGAACTGGTTAACCGAAAGATTATCCTCCCCGGCGAAAAGGAGATTGCGAAAAATCCAAGGGCGAGAAGCGCTAAATTAAGAATTGCAGAAAAACGGTAATGGCTGAAGTCAAACGAAAAAAAAAGGTGACGGTAAGGGAGGTGCTCAACGGCAGATTCTTCGAAAGCGAATGGTTTCGCAAGAACAGGATCTTAATGTTGATGATCTTCTTTCTGCTAATTATAAATATATCAGTTAAATACAAATCTGAGAAAGTAATCCGTGACATGACCGCCCTTGAAGATAGTCTGATTGAATTGCGCTCAAGATCAATTTCAATAGCCGCTGATGTCATTAAAATGAGCCGTCAGTCGGTAATTATTGACAGGGTAAAGAAAAGTGGGATAGATCTGGAGACCTCGAAAGTTCCTCCGCGGAAAATTTATGTAGATAAAGAATAATATGGAGATCAGAAAGGCAATATTGACGCGTTTTGGACTGGTGTATGCCATCATTGTCCTTTTCTGTCTTTATATCGTGGTGAAGGTTCTCTTTATTCAGCATACCCCAAGATGGGAAAAGGAGGCAAAGAAATTAGATATCAAGGAGTTTGCTATAAGCGGAAGGCGTGGCGATATTTGCGCAGCTGATGGAAGTCCCCTGGCAACATCCGTTCCTCATTATGAATTGCGCATCGATCTGGGAGCTCCGGGACTGGCCAAAGACTTTTACAGTAAGGTCGATTCATTATCGGTTTGTCTTTCAAAATTTTTCCGGGATAAGTCTGCCGGAGCCTATAAAGCTGAGCTTAAAAAAGCGTTTAGCCAGCAAAAACACTACTTCCTGCTTAATCCACGGAAGGTCTCCTACGCTGATTTGCAGGTCATCAGGAAATTCCCGATTCTAAGGCGGGGCAGAAACAAGGGGGGCCTTATGCCGGAGCAGTCGGATGAGCGGGTTTATCCATCCGGAAATCTGGCTAACAGGACACTTGGAAAATTAACCAAAGATGCCCCAGAAGGATCCACAACAAATGCAGGTGCATTCGGACTTGAGCAGTCATTTGAGAAAGAATTGAGGGGCGAGGATGGTTTAGCGGTAAAGCAGAATATGTCTGGACGGTGGTTTATCATCAGTAAGGATGCACCTGAAGACGGGAAAAATATCATCACCACGCTGGATGTTAAGATGCAGGATCAGGTCACCTATGCACTCAGACTTCAGATGGAGAAAAGTCGCGCGCAATATGGAACGGCCATTTTGATGGAGGTAAAAACCGGTGATATTAAGGCAATTGCCAATTTTGGAGTTAACAGTAAAGGTGAGCTTGTGGGCGGATATCAGAACTATGCCATTGGAAATGCAGGATGTTCTGAGCCTGGGTCTACCTTCAAACTTGCTTCCTTAATGGCTGCTTTTGAGGACGGGAAAATTGATACAGCTACAACTGTGGAAACCGGAAACGGGATATGGAAATATAAAGACCGGGAGATCAAAGATTCGGATTACAAAAAAGGGGGGCATGGTAAAATTACAGCGAAACATGCATTTGAACTCTCCTCAAATATTGGGTTGGCCAAATTAATTCTGCAAAGCTATACCGGACATGAAAAAGATTTCATTTCGCGAATCCGTAAACTTGGGATGTTCGAGAAACTCGATTTAGGGATACAAGGGGAGGCCAAGCCTTACATTAATCAACCCGGTGACAAAACATGGTCTGGGATATCGCTTGCTCAGATTTCGTATGGGTATGAACTGAAAGTTACCCCTTTGCAAACTCTGACCTTTTACAATGCCGTTGCGAACGGGGGATGCATGATGAAACCACGGCTCGTCAAAGGGATTACCGAAAACGGAAATGTGCGGGAGAAGATCGGTACTCAAAAGCTGAAATGGTCAATATGTTCCGGGAAAACTTTGCGCATGGCTCGTGCCATGCTGGAGGGTGTGATTACAAACGGAACTGCAAAAGGACTGGAATCCAAAACCTATAAAATTGCTGGGAAGAGCGGAACGGCACAGGTTGCCAATAACAAAGATGGTTATTCCAGGGGAGGTCTGAAGATATATCAATCTTCGTTTGTGGGTTATTTCCCGGCTGACGATCCAAGATACTCGTGTATCGTAGTCATAAATGATCCCAAAGGGGGGGACTACTACGGAAGCTCGGTTGCGGGGCCTGTATTCAAGCAAATCGCTGATTATGTATATGCCTATGGTCTAGGCCTTAATGAGGATGTAAAACTTCCAGCAACTAAAATTGAAAACGATATTCCCGGGATTACCGCCGGTAGGAAGAAGGATATTGCCAAGGTATTGGATGAATTGGATATTCTTAATGGGTTTGCCTTCACAAAATCCGAATGGGTGGAAGCCAAACCTGATGAAGACGGCCTTCAGCTTTCGAATCGCGAAATCAAAAAAGGGTTGGTTCCCAATGTCCGTGGAATGGGGGCAACCGACGCTGTTTATCTGCTTGAGAACAACGGATTAAGAGTCTCTGTTCGTGGCAGGGGGAAAGTGAAATCACAATCGGTACGGGCCGGAACAAAAATACAACGCGGGCAAAACATTGTTCTCGTTTTAAGTTAAAACAAAAAAAATGAAGAGTTTATCTGAGTTGCTAACCGGATTAACCGGTATCCATATTTTAGGAGATAAAAACTGTGTGATCAAAGGATTAGCTTTCGATTCAAGGAAAGTTATTCCGGGAACCCTTTTTGCCGCCCTTCCCGGATCGACTGTTGATGGTCACCTCTTTATCACTTCGGCGATTCAGAATGGCGCAGTCGCAGTCCTTTGTGAAAAGTTGCCGGAAAATCCCGACCCAAAGATTACCTGGATCAAAACACTAAACGTGGCTTCTGCCTTCGGATTGCTAACTTCCAACTTTTTCGGAAATCCGTCCGAGGCGATGAAAGTGGTAGGTATAACCGGGACAAATGGTAAAACAACCACAGCAACTTTACTTTACCGGCTTTTCAGGGAACTTGGACATAAAACCGGATTATTGTCAACCGTATGCAATTATGTTGATGATCAGCAGATTGCAGCGACTCACACTACCCCAGATTCTTTGGAGATTCAGCAGCTGATGGCATCCATGGTGATTGCAGGCTGTACGTATTGTTTTATGGAAGTGAGTTCCCATGCCATCGATCAGGAACGAATCGCAGGAATAGACTTCGATGGCGGGGTATTTTCAAATCTGACCCACGACCATCTGGATTATCATAAAACTTTTGCGGAGTATCGTAATGCCAAGAAGAAATTCTTTGATCACCTGGGACCTGAAGCGTTTGCAATTACCAACATCGATGATAAAAACGGGTTGTTTATGCTGCAGAATACTACAGCCCGGAAGTTGACCTATGCTTCAAAAACACTGGCTGATTTTAAGGTGAAGGTTATTGAGAGTCATTTTGACGGCATGCTGATCAGCCTGGATGGAACTGAGGTTTGGACCCATTTTGTGGGGAACTTCAATGCCAGTAATCTTTTGGCAGTTTATAGTACAGCCCTTTCCCTGGGGGCAGAAAGGGAAGAGGTATTACGGATCATCAGTTTGCTCAAACCGGTGGATGGAAGATTCGAAACGTTTAAATCACCCACAGGGATCTTTGCCGTTGTGGATTATGCCCATACTCCCGATGCGATAAAAAATGTACTCTCCGCAATCAATGAGGTGAGGACAGGAAATGAAACCCTCTTTACCGTAGTTGGAGCAGGCGGAGACCGGGATAAAACCAAACGTCCCGAAATGGCCTATGAAGCTGCAAAAGCAAGCAACAGGGTCATTCTTACTTCCGATAATCCGCGGTCCGAAGATCCGGAAGTAATTATCTCGGAGATGGTTAAGGGAGTGCCGGCAGATAAGGCTGCCAATGTCCTGACCATCACCAACCGGAAAGAGGCGATAAGAACCGCTTGCATGATGGCAAGACCGGGCGATATCATTCTGATAGCGGGGAAGGGTCACGAAGATTATCAGGAGATTAAAGGGGTCAAACATCATTTCGATGACCGGGAGATTATTCGTGAAATATTTAATGTTACCAATCAAAATTAACTGAAATGCTGATTCCATTTTTTAAATACCTAGAATCGATCGATTTTCCCGGTGCACAGATGTTCAATTACATCATGTTCAGGTCCGCAATGGCAGTTATCTTAGCTTTGTTATTCGCCACTATAATCGGGAAAAAGGTGATTTATATGCTTCAGAAACAGCAGATTGGCGAAGAAATCAGGGATCTTGGTCTTGATGGACAAATGCAGAAGAAAGGTACACCAACCATGGGTGGTATCATTATCATCGTTTCAATTTTGCTCCCTACCCTCCTTTTTGCCAAATTGGAAAATACCTATATCCTGCTGATGATCATTACCACTGTTTGGTTGGGGCTGATCGGATTCGCGGATGATTACATCAAAGTATTTCAGAAGGATAAGGAGGGGCTGGCCGGGAAATTCAAGATTATAGGACAGATTTCGCTCGGAGTGATTGTGGCGGCAACACTCTATTTTAGCGATGAAGTCTCAATCAGGGAAAAAATGTACGATGCCCGCGGAAGGGCAAAAACCGAAATAGGGTATAACAGCGAAACCGGGAAAAGAGAGGTTCGGCAAATGACTATTCAGCTGAAATCGACTAAAACAACAATACCCTTTATCAAAAATCATGAATTTGACTATAAATGGCTGCTGTGGTTTCTTGGAGAGGCTGCAGACAAATGGGCATGGCTCCTTTATGCCGTTATTGCCATATTTATCATTACAGCAGTGTCAAATGGCGCTAATCTCACTGACGGGCTTGACGGGCTGGCAACAGGTGCCTCGGCAATCAGCGGGGCGACCCTGGGAGTATTTGCCTATCTCGGGGGTAATATCATCTATTCCGGATATCTAAACATTATGTATATCCCATACAGCGGTGAACTCACCGTATTTATGTCTGCTTTTATCGGAGCCTGTATTGGTTTCATGTGGTATAACTCCTATCCTGCGCAGGTTTTTATGGGGGATACCGGCAGTCTGACCCTTGGCGGAATTCTGGCTGTTTTTGCAATTATTATTCGAAAGGAGATCCTGATACCACTGCTTTGCGGAATATTTCTGATCGAAAATTTGTCGGTGGTCCTCCAGGTATCATGGTTTAAATATACCAGAAGAAAATATGGAGATGGGCGCCGCATTTTTTTGATGGCACCTCTGCATCACCATTTTCAGAAAAAAGGGTTTCCCGAGCCAAAAATTGTCACACGGTTCTGGATTGTAGGGATCATTCTTGCTGTCCTGACTGTGGCCACCCTCAAAATGAGATAACCATGCAAAAAGAAAAACTTGTCATATTGGGGGGAGGCGAAAGCGGTGTAGGTGCTGCAATTCTGGGTGCCCAAAAAGGGTATGAGGTATTTCTCTCCGATTTTGGGGAGATCAGTGAAGAATATCAACTGACCTTACAGGAACGCGGACTTAAATACGAACAGCACAGGCATACCGAAGAATTAATTCTTGAGGCCACCCTTGTCGTAAAAAGTCCGGGAATACCCAACAAAGCACCGATTGTTATCAAACTTCGGGAGAAAAATATTCCGGTAATCTCTGAAATCGAATTTGGCGGACGATACACTTCTGCCAAAACGATTTGTATTACAGGAAGTAACGGTAAGACAACGACAACCCTGCTCACTTACGAATTGCTGAAAAGAGCCGGATTAAAAGTAGGTCTGGCCGGTAATGTCGGAAAAAGCTTTGCCCTGCAGGTCGCCGAAGAAAACTTCGACTACTATGTGATCGAATTGTCGAGTTACCAGCTCGACGGAATGATTGACTTTAGGGCTGATATTGCAGTATTACTGAATATTACGCCTGATCATCTCGACAGGTATGAATATAAAATGCAAAACTATGTCGATTCCAAGATGAGAATCCTCCAGAATCAGCGGGCAGGGGACTGGTTTGTCTACTGTGCTGATGATCCGGTAACTCTGACTGAAGTTGAAAAACGGACCATTAAGGCCACCAAAGTCCCTTTTTCTATCACCCGGGTGTTGCCGGAGGGGGGATGGATTGAAAATGAAACAATGAAATTAAATGTAAACAATAAAACTTTCGATATGACAATTTACGATTTAGCATTACAAGGAAAACATAACCTGTATAACTCCATGGCTGCCGGAATTTCAGGTAGCATTTTGAATTTACGTAAAGAGGGTATCCGGGAGTGTCTCAGCGATTTTCAGGGTGTGGAACACCGGCTGGAAAGATTCCTGCGGGTGCATAACATTGAATTTATCAACGATTCAAAGGCGACAAACATCAATTCAGTGTGGTATGCCCTTGAAAGTATGCAAACCCCTGTGGTATGGATCGTAGGGGGTATTGACAAAGGAAATGATTATTCAATGTTGTTTGATCTGGTAAAAGAGAAGGTGAAAGCAATTGTTTGTCTTGGGAAAGACAACCAAAAAATCATATCGGCCTTTGAAGGTATCGTGAAGGAAATTGTGGATACCAAAACCATGGAAGAGGCGGTCAGAAGTGCTTATTTTCTCGCTGAAAAAGGTGATGCGGTTCTCCTCTCACCGGCTTGTGCAAGTTTTGACCTTTTCAAAAACTACGAAGATCGCGGACGGCAATTTAAGAATGCGGTAAGGAATTTATAGGAAGTGCAAAATTTAAAGTGAAAAATGCATAGTGAAAAGCCTTATTTTCTTGATTTGTAATTTTGCATTTTGCAACCTGCATTTTACATTTTGAATTGATTTATTTATTTGTCTGTAATTTAACATATTACGATATAAATATATATTCATGGACACCGGGGAGTTAAAAAAATACATCAAGGGAGACAAGATCATCTGGGTGGTCCTTGTGGCGCTGACGTGTCTTTCACTGTTGGTGGTCTACAGTTCTACCGGCGCATTGGCTTACCGCCAGGAAGGGGGGAATACTTCCCACTATATCCTGCGCCAGTTGATGTTTCAGGGTTTCGGATACGGGGCCGTCATCTTCATGCTGAATTATATCCCCGTAAGTTTGTATAACAGAATTGCCAATGGAGCCTTCTTTTTCGCAATTCTGGTTGTTTTTGCAGGATTACTGTTTGGACGTGGTGGCGAGGGAACCGGCCGGACCCTTCCATTGGGATTTGCGAGCTTTCAACCGGCTGAATTGGCCAAAGTTGCCGTGATCGTGTGGGTTGCACGATTGTTGGCAAATGGACAGAAGGATCCAAGATTATTGAATCTCTCTGCTATTAAAATAATTCTGGGGATTGGCATACTTTGTACATTAATCTCCATGGCCAATTTTTCGTCGGCCGTATTATTGTTTGGGACAACCCTCATCATGATGTTTGTGGGGCGGGTTAACTGGAAATTCCTGATCTCTGTGCTGGGTGCCGGTTTGGCATTTGTGATTGTAATTTACTTTGCAGCTCCGCTTCTCCCCAATGTAGGGCGTCTGCAGACCGTAAGAAACCGGATCGACCGTCATATTCATGGCGGGGAGAAACTGTCCGAAAAAGGACTTACCCAGGACGATTTTGCCATGATCGCCATTAATCGGGGCGGGATTGCCGGAGTTGGCGCCGGTAAAAGCAAAATCAGCAATTTTATGCCTGCAGCCTACAATGACTTCATCTATTCCATTATAATTGAAGAATACGGATTAATAGGGGGGATATTGGTTCCTCTACTCTACCTAATATTTCTCACCCGTGGCGGGATCATTATCCGGAAAGCCAAAAGAGCATTTCCAATCTTTCTGGCCACAGGCGCCGTCACCGTGATCATACTTCAAGCCATAATCAACATGGCGGTTTCATCCGGAGCTATTCCCGTCACAGGACAACCGCTCCCGTGGATCAGTTGGGGAGGAACCTCGCAATTATTTACCGCATTTACATTTGGCCTGTTACTTAGCGTAAGTTCAGAGACCGATGAAGATGCACAGGCTGAGGTGGAACAAAATTTTAGCCCTGATGGGGTGTTGCCCGAGGAGGATATTTTATTGTCAAAAAATTAAACGATGGGGAATCTGAAATTTATAGTTAGTGGTGGTGGAACCGGGGGACATATCTTCCCGGCTTTGTCCATTGCGGACGGACTTCGCAACCGATTCCCCGATTGCGAAATACTATTTGTGGGTGCCGAAGGGAAAATGGAGATGGAAAAGGTTCCGGCTGCAGGTTATCGGATTGTCGGACTGCCTGTTGCCGGGTTTCACCGCGGTGAAATCTGGAGAAATCTCACCTTCGTCCCAAAACTGATCCAATCGATGCTCAAAGCTAAAAAGGTGGTCCGGGATTTTCACCCCGATGCCGTGATCGGAGTGGGAGGCTATGCAAGCGGTCCCGTTTTGCGCGTCGCAGAAAAACTGGGTATTCCGACAGTACTTCAGGAACAAAACTCCTTCGCGGGAGTTACCAATAAAATTCTGGGTAGGAAAGCAAATAAGATTTGCGTGGCCTATGACAAAATGGAACGATTCTTTCCTGCCGGGAAAATAGTTTTTACCGGAAACCCGATCAGACAGGGATTAGGGTCGATTATCCCTAAATCAGCCGAAGCCAGGGAATATTTCAATGCTACCTCCGACCAGCAAGTAATCCTCATCGTTGGAGGAAGTCTGGGTGCGCGGGTCTTGAATCAAAGTGTGATGGCAAACCTGGAGCTCATCAGGCATTCGGATGCATTGATTATCTGGCAGACTGGTAAATATTATTACAGCGATATCCAGGCCCGTCTATTGGTCAATCCGGTGCCGAATATCCGGCTTATGGAATTTATTCCACGCATGGACCTGGCCTATTCGATGGCCGATCTGGTGATTTCAAGGGCGGGAGCCGGAACGATATCGGAACTTTGTGCGGTCGGAGCAGCAGCTATTCTTGTCCCGTCACCCAATGTTTCAGAGGACCATCAGACTTTTAATGCCATGTCACTGGTGGAAAAAGAGGCTGCTGTATTGATTAAAGACAGCGTGTCAGTGCAGGAATTGATTCCGGCTGCATTACTTTTACTCGAAAACCGGGGAAAATGTGCTGAACTTTCGAAAAATATAAAAAAGTTGGCGACTCCTCATGCAACTGCAGATATTGTGGAGGTTATCGCAACTTTATTAAAAATGAAATAATGATTGAAATTGAGAAAATTGAACGGGTGTATCTGCTGGGTATCGGCGGTATCGGGATGAGTGCTCTGGCACGCTATTTCCATTTCATCGGGAAGGTAGTGGACGGGTATGACAAAACGGCTTCTTCACTTACGCTCGATCTTGAAAAGGAGGGAATCGCCGTTCATTATACCGATGATTTACACAAGGTTCCGGGTCTCGCTGAAAAAGATACCACAGTCGTCATTTACACACCTGCAGTACCGAAGGATTTCTCCGAATTCGTTTATTTTCAGGAAAATGGGTTTGCCGTTTATAAAAGATCAGCAGTTCTTGGTCTGCTCACCTCCGGAAAACGAGGTATCGCCATTGCCGGAACTCATGGTAAAACTTCGGTTACCACCATGACAGCCCATCTGCTAAAACAATCGCATGTCGACTGTTCAGCCTTTATGGGGGGGATCTCCAAAAATTACGGAACTAATCTTTTGTTGCCCGAAAATAAGAGTCAATTCATTGTTGTTGAGGCGGATGAATTTGACCGCTCATTTTTGCAGTTGCGGCCTGAACTCGCTGTAATTACCTGGATGGATGCCGATCACCTCGATATTTACGGGAACCATGAAAATATGATCAGGGCCTTTGCCGAATTTATTTCTCAGGTTCAGGATGACGGGACACTTTTGTACCGGAAGGGATCGCCTGTTGAAAGGCAATGGAATGATAAGATCAGTTACTTCACCTATTCGGTGAGCGAAGAGGCCGATTTTCAGGTTTTGCAGCTCAGGATTATTCAGGGAGCTTACCATTTTGATTTGAAAACCCCATTCGGGGAGATCAGGGATTTATGTCTTACCTATCCTGGATTGATGAATGTTGAGAATGCCGTGGCAGCCTGCGCAATGGCTTTGATGAGCGGCGTAACCGGCGATGAGATCCGCGCCGCATTATCTTCCTATTCGGGGGTTGTCCGCCGATTTGATGTAAGATATTCCGGAAAGAAAACTATTTATATTGACGATTACGCGCATCATTCCAGAGAGCTCGAAGCGACCATAAAGTCGGTCAGGGATCTCTATCCGGGCAAACGGATAACAGGAATTTTCCAGCCTCATCTGTTCTCCAGAACCAAAGACTTTGCATCTGATTTTGCCGCTGCACTTGATCTGCTTGATGATGCTTTAATTATGGAGATCTATCCGGCACGCGAGTTACCCATTGAAGGTGTTGATTCCGGGATTATATTGAATAAAATGAAATTGGAGAGCCGGGTTCGGTGTAAAAGAGAGGACTTCCCGATGATTCTCAATGACTATCATCCGGATATTCTTCTTACACTTGGCGCAGGGGATATCGACAGGCTCGTTGAACCAATCGTGGCCTACCTGAAGCAAAACGAAGATGTTTAGGAAAATTGCACATATTGCCCTTTGGATTATTCCAATGTTATTGATATTTATATCATTGGGATTCTCAATAAAACAAAGTAAGCAATTGAAGTGTGCAGATGTTAAGGTTGATATTGCCGATTCGGTTCAGCAGAAATTCGTCCAGCCTAACGATATCCGACAATGGGTACGCAGAAATCATCAGGAGATATTTGGGATGCCGCTCAAATCGGTTAATCTTCGCAAGATTGAGGAGGGGCTTCGAAAGCTGCATGCCGTTGAGAATGTTGCTGTTTATACCAATGTTTATGGAGAGGGATTTAAAAGTTGCGGGGCGTTGGTCGTAAAAATAAAACAAAGGGAACCAGTTTTCAGGGTTGACGGTTCACAAGGTGCCTTTTATATGGATAAACTTGGAAAGGTCATAGAGTGGTCACCGCGGTATACACCCAGGGTTATGATCGTTGGAGGTCTTGTTTCCGCTGATTTTGCCCGGAAAAAACTTTTGCCGTTGATTACTTATATCAACAAGGATAGATTTCTGAGTGCTCAGATTGACCAGATTTATGTCAATGCCATAGGGGAGCTTTCGATGGTGCCCCGGGTTGGAGAACAAATTATTCTGTTTGGCAATGCCGAGGATTACCAGGTGAAATTCCGGAATCTCAAGGCATTATACACCGAAGGTTTTAAAAATGGTGGATGGAGCATTTATAAGTCAATTAATTTAGAATTTCATAATCAGATAGTTTGCACAAAAAAATAGATAACTATGAACGCTACAAGAGAGTTGGTTGCTGCAATTGACATAGGAACCCTAAGGACACGGGGGGTTATTGGGCGTTTTACCATAGACGGAAAACTCGAATTATTTGCCTTCAGCGAGACCTTGACTCAAGGGGTTCGTAACGGCGTCGTGGCTAATATTGACGAGACTGCTTTGTCGGTAAAAACCGTGATCAGCCTGCTGGAGAATAGCCTTAAGAATATTAAGGTGAAAAAGGTTTATGCAGGGGTTTCTGGCCAGAAAATCGCAAACCGTCTCGTTACCGGTTACCGCATGACTGAAAATGGGGAGGTAACACAAACAAAAATCAATTCCTTGATTGGAGAAGCCCAGCGTTATTCCAATAGTCCGGGAGAAAAGATTTATCACCTGACCCCCGAAGAATTTATAGTCGATGGTGAGCGTGTGGCCACAAATCCGGTAGGAATGGCCGGCCGCCGTGTCGATGGCGCATTCAGAGTGATTACAGCTCCCGATTCGTATGAACAAAATCTGAGGAGAAGCATCGAAAAAGCAGGTTATGAACTTGCCGGGACTTTCATAAATCCCTTTGTCCAGGGGTCGGGCTTTCTTTCAAAAGACGAAAAGGAGGCAGGAGTCATCCTTCTCGATTTTGGGGCTGGTACAACAGGTGTCTCTCTTTATTACGAGAATAAGATCAGACTTGCTGTTGAATTGCCATTTGGCGGCAACGTGATTTCCAATGATATCCGCGAAGGGTGTAATATCATTCCCCGGCATGCAGAAATGGTTAAGCTCCAATGCGGCTATGCATTTTCTGAATTGGTACCAGAAAACAAGTTTGCACAGATTCCCGAGGTAGAAGGGTGGCATGCCAAGGAAATTAGTTTCCGTAACCTTTCCGGAATCATCCAGGCAAGGCTTGAGGAGATTATTGAGGGAGTGATCTTTCAGCTCGAATCAACCAAACTGTTAAATAAGCTCGGAGCGGGGATTGTCCTGACGGGTGGTGGCTCCAATATGCGTGGGATCGACAAACTGGTCAGTTATATGACCGGTTTTGATGTGCGTTTCGGTAAGCCGGTTATTCCGGTGAAGGAATCACTTTTTAATGAACAGTTGATGAATACCCAGTCCGCGAATCTGATCGGATTGCTGATCAATGGTTTATTTCAGGCCCGCAGCCAGAATTATCCACCGGGGATGATTGTTTCGGATAATCCCGAAGAGACCAGAACGAAACCTCAGGCCAAAAATCACGGAATAAAAAATATGGTCTCCGATTTATTTGGCAAAGCAAAGGAGAGCCTAAACGGATTAATTGCAGATGAAGATAGCGAAATAAATTAAAATCAATTAGTTAATCACATGGAAAATAATTCAGAGGATTTATTGACCTTCGGGTTTCACCACGATTACCAATCGATAATCAAAGTGGTTGGCGTTGGCGGCGGCGGCGGGAATGCGGTAAATCATATGTTCCGAATGGGAATTGCCGGTGTTGATTTTCTGGTTTGCAATACCGATTCGCAGGCGCTCGTCAATAGCCCCGTCCCTGTAAAAGTTCAGCTTGGGGTTTCGCTTACAGAAGGTCGGGGGGCAGGGAACAAGCCCAAAAGAGGTGAACAGGCCGCAATCGAAAACCTTGCAGAAATCAGGACAGTCCTTGAAACTGGGACTAAAATGGTCTTCATTACCGCCGGAATGGGTGGCGGAACAGGGACAGGTGCTGCCCCAGTGATTGCACAGCTCGCCCGTGAAATGGATATTTTAACGATTGCCGTGGTGACCCTTCCATCCATCAAGGAGGGTCGTTTACGTTATGACCAGGCCATCGAAGGGATCAGGAAATTACAGCGTTTCGTGGATAGTTTATTGGTGATCAGCAATGAAAATCTTCATAAAGTTTACGGGGATCTCCCTGCACGTGAGGCATTTGCCCAGGCCGACAATATTGTGGCTACGGCGGTTAAAGGATGTGCCGAAATCATCACACTCCATGGGAATATCAATATTGACTTTGCCGATGTCAATACCGTTCTGCGTGAAAGCGGGGTTTTCATAATGGGAACTGGATTTGCCGAAGGAGAAAACCGGGCAACTCGTGCTGCAGAGGAAGCTCTGCGATCGCCACTGCTCGATAGTAATAACATCTCCGGCACTGAAAATATACTGCTCAACATTACTTCAGGGGAAGATGAAGTCCGAATGGGTGAGATCGGGGATATTATAGACTACCTCCAGAATGCGGCAGGTGATAACGCTAACATCATATGGGGAAATGGATATGATGCCAAACTTGGAAATAAAATCAGCGTAACGGTCATTGCGACCGGATTTGAGATTAATCCGAACCGTATTCTGCGCCCTGAACCCCAAAAGGAATTTGTGGTCATTCCTGCAAACGAAGGGGTGAATCAGATTAAGAATCCTGAACCTCAGCATGAGAGAGAAGTGGAATTGGAGCCCGAAATGGTTTATCCCGCTTTTGATCTGAATCCTGACGAAAGTTTTACAGTTCGGAAAGATGAACAAAAACGGGAGGCCAGTCGGCAGGAGCGAACCGGTAAAATAGCAAAAAAACCTGTTCCAAAAACGGCGGATGCTACTGAACCGCTTGGAAGCTGGTTTCACAGACAATTTGGAGGTCTCTTTAACGAAGATGATACAGAAATTGAAAAGTAAGTAGCCACATTAACCAACATAAAAGATACAAAAATGGCTGATTTGATAGATTTTGATTTACCCGTAAGCGGTGAGAAAATAATAAAGGTGATCGGAGTTGGTGGCGGTGGCGGAAATGCAGTTAATCATATGTACCGCCAGGGAATCAAGGATGTCGAGTTCGCAGTATGCAATACCGATGCCCAGGCACTGATGAGCAGTCCTGTCCCTTTTAAAGTCCAACTTGGTTCGGCGCTGACCGAAGGTCGTGGCGCAGGTAATAAACCTGATGTTGGCCGTGAATCAGCTCTTGAAAATATAAAAGATATCGAGAAACTCCTCGGCGGCAATACCAAAATGGTCTTTATCACCGCCGGAATGGGAGGAGGAACCGGAACAGGGGCTGCCCCTGTAATTGCCCGGATAGCTCGTGAACGTAAAATCCTGACCATTGGAATTGTCTCCATCCCTTTCCGTAACGAAGGCAGATTGCGAATTAATCAGGCAATCGAAGGTATCCGTGAAATCGAAAATCATGTGGATTCGTTACTCATTATTAATAACGAAAGAATCAGGGAAATTTATGGAGACTTTCCGATTTCCAAGGCCTTCTCAAAAGCAGATGATGTCCTTGCCATTGCAGCCAAAGGGATTGCAGAGATCATTACCTGTCCCGGATTTATAAATGTTGATTTTGAAGACGTCCGCACAGTCATGCAGAATTCCGGTGTTGCAATTATGGGTTCCTTCACGGCCTCAGGTGAAAACCGCGCCACAAAAGCAGTGGAAGGGGCAGTCAAATCTCCGCTTCTAAATAATAATGATATCCGCGGGGCTAAAAATATCCTGGTTAACATTACCTCAGGCGAGGCAAAAGAGGTTACCATGGACGAAATGAATCTGGTAAACGAATATGTTCAGGAGATGGCTGGTAATACGGCTGATCTGATCTACGGAGTGGCTGTCGATCCTGAAATGGGTGAGGAGTTAAGTGTTACAGTTATCGCTACAGGATTTAAAACCAGTTCAATACCTGAAATGAACAGCGGCATCCAGCCTCAACGCGAAAAAGTCCCCTTGCTGGACGATTATAATGCCTTCCCTGCAGGATTCTTTGGTGCTGAACCTACACATGCTCCCAAATATCCCCTTTTAACTGAAACCCCTGCGGTGGATAAAAAGGATGAAATTATCAAACAATTGTATCCACCAATCAGAATCGATCTTTTCGGTGACGGAACATCTGAAGAGGGCAAAAGGGTAATGCAGGTCGATTTTTTTAGTGAAACAGAAGATTATATCGAGGAGCTGTCCCGAATTCCGGCCTACGAGCGGCGTAAAGCTAAGAACCTAAATAATCCTCTGGTAAACAGACAGGAAATTTCAAGATATACCCTATCCGATAATGGAGCTGAGGGACCCAGGCTCCGGAAGAACAACTCTTTTCTTCACGATAAGGCGGACTGATTTCTGGAGAAGGAGAGACTGGGCGACTAGGAGATGGAGAGATTTGTCCTGAGATGGGTTGACAGAAAAAGTAAACTAAAATCATTTCAGAATCAAAACGAAACAGCGAATTTAAACAGCATCCTAATATATTTAAAATAATATAAATCAATGGTTATGAATCTATTTGATCAGATTAGCGAGGATATCAGGCTGGCAATGCTGGCGCGTGACAAGGCGAAACTCGAAGCATTACGGAACATCAAGAAGGTATTGCTTGAGGCGAAAACAGCCAAAAACGGTGCAGAAGAGCTCAGTGATGATGCTGCCATTAAGGCGATTTCCAAATTGGCCAAACAAGGTCGTGATTCTGCAGAAATCTACAAACAGCAAAACAGATTGGATCTTTATGAACCCGAAATCACCCAGGTAAAAATCCTTGAAGGTTATCTGCCTCAGCAGATGGGGGATGAAGAGCTGACGGCTGCCATTGCTGCAATTATAGCACAAACGGGTGTCACCACGATGAAAGAGATGGGAAAAGTGATGGGAATTGCTTCGAAAGAGCTTGCCGGAAAAGTCGATGGCAGGTTGATTTCCGACAAAGTAAAGAGCTTGCTCTCTTAGGTTAATAAACTGGGGAAAAGAAAATAGCCCGCAGATAGCGCAGATTTACGCTGAACATAAAATCGGCGTAAATCTGTGCCATCTGCCGGCTAAAATATGGGATTGAATAATCCCTTAAACTTTTAACCGTTTCGCAACTTCGTTCCAGTTGATTACTTTGAAAAAGGCCTCAATGTATTCAGGACGTCTGTTCTGATATTTAAGATAATAGGCATGTTCCCAAACGTCAATAGTAAGCAATGGAATTCCCTGAATTTCAGCAATATCCATCAATGGGTTATCCTGATTTGGGGTGGAGTTAATTACAAGCGAATCACCTTTCTGGATTAGCCATGCCCAACCACTTCCGAAACGGGTCACCGCAGCTTTGGTAAAAGCCTCCTTGAACAGATCAAAAGAGCCAAAAGAACCATTAATGGATTCCAGTAATTTTCCTTGAGGTCCGGCAGGTCCTCCAGGGGTTAAAACATCCCAGTACAGGTTGTGATTGTAGTACCCTCCTCCATTATTCCGAAGAGCAGGAGCGAGTTGAGATACTTTTGAAAAAATCTCTTCAATACTTTTCCCTTTCAGATCGCTGTTTTCAAGGGCTGCATTCAGATTATTGGTATAGGCAGCATGATGCTTGGAGTGATGGATCTCCATGGTCTGCGCGTCGATGTAAGGCTCGAGAGCCTTGTAATCGTATTGGAGCGTTGGTAATGTAAAACTCATGATTTTGTAATTTAAATTGTTTAATAGATATAACGGTTAAGACCTAAAAAGGTTTACTCAAAACCGTAATTATTGAAAGAATTAATATATTATTTAGACAACGGAAATTTTTTACGGCGCCATCTTACACCCACAAGGTTCCGGATACCGTTAGAGTCTGCCTCATTGGGAGATTGGATCAAACGATGATGGAAAGAGCTTAACTACCGAACCGATAGCCTACGCCTGATTCCGTCTTCAGCCATTTGGGTTTTGCCGGGACATCTTCAACTTTTTTACGTAATTGGGCGATGAATACCCGTAAATATTGAGTCTGTTCGATATATCCCATACCCCAGATCTCTTTAAGAATATATTGATGAGTCAAAACCCGCCCTTCGTTCCTGGCCAGAAGTGCCAGCAGAGAAAATTCGGTAGCAGTTAGTTTGAGAATTTCATTGTTTTTGCGTGCGGTATGGTTTGCCAAATCAATGGAGAGAGATCCAAATTCCAGATTTGGGCTTTCTAAGGGACCCTGGCTGTGTCTTATTGCGACCCTGATCCGTGCGAGTAATTCGCCGGTCCTGAAAGGTTTGGTCAGGTAGTCGTTTGCTCCATGGTCAAGGGCTTTTATAATATCATCTTCGGATTTGCGAACTGAAAGGATGATAATGGGCTTTTCATACCACTCCCGAAGTTTAATCAAAATATCAAGGCCATCAGTATCGGGTAAACCTAAATCAAGGATGATTAGTGCAGGTTGTCTGGTAGCTGCCATAGTCAGTCCTTCCTTGCCTGTGGAAGCTTCACAAATCTTATACCCGCTGGCCGAAAGTGTGATTTCCAGTAACCGCCGTATCTGTACTTCGTCGTCAATAATTAATATTGGAATGATGTTTACCATTTATTCCTTCTGTTAACTGTATTGGTTCATTTCTGAAATTTCAACCGGGATTTTGATTGTAAAAATTGCCCCGCCATTTTGGCGGTTTTCGGCTATTACCGTACCATTGTGGGCCTCAACAAATCCTTTGACGATCGACAAACCTAAACCTGTTCCTCCGGTTTTTGCATCTTTCCCCCTGTAGAATTTATTAAAAACCATTGTCAGATCTTCAGGTGGAAATCCATTTCCACGATCCATAACCTGCAAGGTAAGTTTACCGTTATCGAAGTAGAATTTTAACCGGATTGCAGTTCCTGGTGGAGCATTTTGTGTGGCATTCAACAGCAGATTGTGCAAAACCTGTTCAATAAGACCAAAATCAATGCGAACCAAAGGCATATTCGCTGGAATTACGATGTGAAATTTGAAAGGAAGTAATTCCTGCTGAAGATTACCCGCCACATCATTGGCTAAATCATGGACATCGCACCAGTCGGTCCGGGGAGTAATCCTTCCTGACTCAAGTCTGGACATATTCAGAAGGTTTTCGATCAGTTGGTTTAGTCTTATCGAAGCGGTATTTATCTCTGAATAGAGTTTTAATTTAGTCTCTTCAGGATAACTTTGTGATAATAGCGTATCGGAAGCACCAATTATTGTGGCAACAGGTATCCGCAATTCATGGGAGATGGAGTTGAATAATGTTTTGTAAAGTTTATCCGATTCGCTAAGGATATAGGCTTTTTTGGCAGCATCTCTTAAGAACTCACGCTCGTATTTGCTTGAGATCTGGGAGAGTGATGCTTCCCAGAATTGCTCCTCCCCCTGAGTAAATACAGTGGCTTGTCCAACAACAATAACCCCCATGTTGTCGATATTCCCGGCTAAAGGATAAAAAGTGTAATTTGTTGAAGGTAAGGTCTCCGTATATTTCCCCGCTTTTGCTGAATGTTTGTAAACCCAGGCCGCAATACTTAATTCATTTTCCGAAAGTCTGATATTTGTGACATGGATCGGCTCATCGGCAAGTTTACCTGAATCATCTTTGAGGATTATGGCACATTCAAGGTTAAAGTATTTCTGAATATAACGGATCGCTATTTTCGATACTTCATCGATTCCCGAAATCATTGTGAGTTCACGGGTAAGCTGGTAAAGGGCATGGGTTCTCTCTTCCCTGATCCTGATTTTTTTCTCCTGATGCCTCACCCTTGAAGTCAAAATGCCATTTAACAAGGCAATTATAAAAAACATGATCAGCATCAAAACATCCATTGGCTCCTGGATGTGAAAGGTAAACTGGGGAGGAATAAAGAAATAATCCCATATCATTGCACTAAGGGTTGCTGCCATTAATATGGGTCCGGTACCGTAAAAAAGTGCCAGAATGGATACCTGGATCAGCAACCCAAATGAAATAATCTGATAACCTATAATCCCTTTAACAAGATAAAATACAATGGATGTAAGTACAACCATCACTGAAGTGATCAGGTATTGGGAAATATTTGAAGTGAATGAAGGGGTGAATACCTTTTCTCTGAAATGATCCTTTGACTGACTATCCGCGCCAAGAATATAAACATCAATATTCCCGCTGTAGCGAATTAATCTGTTGACAAAGTTTCCTAAACGTATCATTGACAATAGGTTGCGGACGCGCGGTTTTCCTACAATGATATGGGTAACATTCTCCTTATTGGCAAAATCAACAATTGCACTCACAACATCGTGATGGGTGATAATCCTGAATTTAATACCAAGCTGGCCGGCCAGATTTATATTTTTGTCAAGCTGTTCCCGTTCTTTTGGAGTGAGGTCATGCATTGTCTCAACATAGAGTGCCTGAATTGTAGCACCCATAGAATAGGAGAGATTCTTTGCCCACCGTAATAGCCGGGTTGTTTGCTGGGTGTAATCGACGGCAACCAAAAGATGCAGTCCTGTTTTCCATGGTCCCCTGATTCGTTTAAGTTGCATATATTCATGCAACTGCTTATCGACCCTGTCGGCAACTATACGCAAGGCCATCTCCCGCATAGCCGTTATATTTCCCTTGCGGAAGAAATTCTCAACCGCCTCTCGTGATCGTTCCGGAGTATAAACCTTCCCTTCACTTAATCTTTGGAGCAATTCATCGGGCGTGAGGTCAACAACCTCAACCTCGTCAGCATTTTCAAAAATTTCATCGGGCAGCGTTTCGCGCACAATAATTCCCGTAATCTGGGCAACCGTTTCAGATCTGCTTTCAAGATGCTGAACATTGAGGGAGGTATAAACATTGATCCCATTCTCGAGAATCTCCAGAACATCCTGGTATCTTTTGTTATGACGGCTACCCGGGGCATTGGTATGTGCCAATTCATCAACCAGAACTGTATGAGGTTTTCTGGCTATAATGGCGTCAAGATCCATCTCCTCAACAGGAGTCGATTTGTAAAGGTAAACTTTACGGGGAATCAACTCAAATCCTTCTACAAGGTCCGCAGTTTCCTGCCGGTTATGCGTCTCAACATATCCTATGATAATTTCAGTCCCCTTCTGTTTTTCTGCATGCGCGGTTTTAAGCATTGAATAGGTTTTTCCTACACCGGCACACATTCCAAAGAATATTTTTAGTTTACCCCGCTTGCTCTTTTCTTCTTCAATTTTTAGTGAAGCCAGAAGTTCATCGGGATCGGGACGGTTATCCTGAATGTCCATTTTTAACTGTTTTCTTCTAATTTTGAAATTAATGACTCAGCCTGTTCTTCAATGCTTTTGATCCGGAGCAGAACGCTCTTCAGTTCCTGTATCTCACTTTTGGTATAGGCCTTTTCCTTTTCGGTTTGTAAAGTTACGGCTATTTTCTGCTGATTCTCATCCAACTTCTCCGCCATTTGGTTAAAAACCAGCGAAATCTCATAAAATTCATCAGCCCCCTCGAAATAAAGCCTTTGCCCGTAGTTACTGGATACAATTTCCTTAATCCCATTGTAAAGCTGATAAAAACGCTCGTTGAAATAGGTGGCAAAATTAAAGGTGAAAGTCAGCGCAATCAAAAAACATAAGGTAGCCAGGATGGTCATCGCGGTTAAGGCCTCACGCGATGAAATCTTCGCGTCATCCGTTTTCACTTCAATCGCTTTCCCGTTCATTTGTGATAAGAGTACCAACTGTTGGTAAAGCGGGTTAAACTTTTTTTGCAGATTAATAACCTTTTCAACAGGCTGAGGTGAAACTAAAAATTCCATTACCGAGTCGCGGTATTCCTTTAATCCGGTTTCAATATCGGAAACAAGTTTGTCTTCGCCAGGTTCAGTTATGTTATTCTTCTCCGACTGGAAAGATTTGTCGATGGTGTCCAACCCTTTCTTAAGCAAAACACCATCTGGTGTCTTATTCATAAAAGAACTCGAGATAATCTCCTGATTTATATTTGTCAACCCTTCCGACATTTCACGGGCATAAACAACAGACAAATAGTTTTCCTTAAGGATGGCACTTGTTTTTTTCGACATTTTGTTCAGGTAATAGGCCGAAAAAATCGATAATACAAGAATGATGATAAATAAAAAGACCATTCCAACTGTAAATTTCGTGCGGATAGAAAACTTCATGATTGTTGTTTTAGTTGTTATTAAAGATTTGATAGTTCAGAGTCAATACAAGTCAATTATCTGATATTATATGTTTTATCAGGTGATCCGGATACCGGGTCACCTGATTTCATCTAACTTCAAATTTAATAATAAAACATTAATCCGGGACTCTCCTAAAAATGTAAACTGAGGTGATTCAGATAACTCGTTGATATCCTTTAAAACCAGCTGATTTTGGCTGAGGCTGAAATGCCTCGCTTTTGAAATCCGCTCGAGCTGCAACAAGGCTGCATTGGGTGAAATGTGTGGATCAAGCCCGCTGGCTGAGGCGAAAACCATCTCTGAAGGAATTGCTGTAAGGCTGTCTAACTGATTAAAAACAATAAACTGTTTTTTTAATGAGTCGACCGAATGTTTCAGTTTTGCGTTGGTTAATCCAAAATTTGAACCGCCCGATGGCAAAGGGTTATAAGATACTGCCGAAGGGCGCGAAGAAAAGTAAATCAAGGTGTCGAACCGCTGGCCGATTAATTCACTCCCGATAAGTTTATTGTTTTTTACAATCAGGCTTCCGTTTGCCTTGGCGGGAAAGGTTATTTGCGCAATCGCCGTTACAAAAAGCGGATAGATAATCCCGGTTAGAATGGTGAAAAACAGGAAGATTTTTAACGAAATATATAGTGTTTTCATTTGTAAAGAATTACATATTTATTAGAATATCAATAAGTTTGATTCCGATAAAGGGGGCGATAATACCTCCAAACCCGTAAATCACCAGGTTGCGGGTCAATGCGGCATTGGCCGATACCGGTTTATACTTGACCCCCTTTAAGGCAAGCGGTATCAGCATTACAATGATTATAGCATTGAAAATCACTGCGCTCAGGATGGCGCTTTGCGGAGAGCCCAGATGCATGACATTCAGCGCTGAAAGCGGCCCGATTCCGCTTTTTCCTGCATAAAGTGAAAGGGCGATGGCAGGTATAATCGCAAAATACTTGGCGACATCATTGGCAATACTAAAGGTGGTAAGTGCTCCCCTGGTCATGAGTAATTGCTTGCCAACCTCTACTACTTCAATCAGTTTAGTGGGATTACTGTCGAGGTCGACCATGTTTCCTGCTTCGCGTGCAGCCTGGGTGCCTGTGTTCATGGCAATGCCGATATCTGCCTGGGCGAGTGCCGGCGCGTCATTTGTACCATCCCCGATCATACCGACCAAATGACCGTTGGCCTGCTCTTCACGGATGCGTCTTAATTTGTCCTCAGGTGTGGCCTCTGCCATAAAATCGTCCACCCCTGCTTCCGCAGCAATGGCCGCGGCGGTAAGGTTATTGTCTCCGGTTATCATCACCGTTTTGATCCCCATTTTCCGGAGCTCGGCAAACCGCTGTTTAATTCCCCCCTTTACAATATCTTTCAGGTGAATAACGCCCAAAACACGGTTGTCTTCGGCTACAACCAAAGGGGTTGCACCCTGTCTTGCCAATTCGGATACGATATCATGAGTTTGCTGGGTATAGAACCCGTTGTTATTGTGAACGAATGTCCGGATAGCTTCAGATGAGCCTTTACGGATCTGATGGACAACTCCGTCTTCCGATGTAAAATCAACCCCGCTCATTTTGGATTGTGCCGTGAAAGGGATAAATGTGGCATTTAACTGGTGCACTTCGCGACCGCGAATATTAAACTGATCTTTTGCCAGAACTACGATGGAACGTCCTTCGGGAGTTTCGTCCGATAAGGATGAAAGTTGTGCGGCATCGGCGAGTTCCTCAACGGTAACCCCTTCAACCGGAATAAAATTGGTTGCCATCCGGTTTCCCAATGTTATCGTTCCGGTTTTATCGAGTAACAAGACATCCACATCTCCGGCAGCTTCAATGGCGCGACCACTGGTGGCAATGACATTCCTTTGCAAAAGCCGGTCCATCCCGCTAATTCCGATGGCACTCAACAAACCTCCAATGGTTGTTGGGATTAAGCAAACCAGTAATGCAATTAAAACGGGCAAAGTCAAATTCTGTGATTCAGGTAATCCTGAAGCTGACAAACTGTAGCTGAAAAATGCGGGAAGTGTCGCCACTGCAAGTAGAAAGATGATGGTCAAACCTGAAATCAAGATTGACAATGCAATCTCATTGGGGGTCTTTTGACGTTTAGCACCTTCTACGAGGGATATCATCCGGTCGATAAATGTATTACCTGGTTCGGAGGTGATGCGGATAAAGATCTGGTCACTGATTACTTTTGTTCCGCCGGTGACAGCCGACCGGTCCCCCCCGCTTTCACGGATAACAGGTGCCGATTCTCCCGTAATTGCAGATTCGTCAACGCTCGCAATCCCTTCAATTACTTCACCATCGGAAGGGATAACATCGCCCGCCTCGCAAACGACTACATCACCTTTTTTAAGCTCCGTTGCATTGATTAATACCTCCTGTTTGCCGGCCATCTTTCGGGCCATTGTTTGTGTGCGGTTCTTACGCAGACTGTCAGCCTGGGCCTTTCCCCTCCCTTCAGCGATGGCTTCGGAAAAATTGGCAAACAGCACGGTAAACCAGAGCCAGATTGCAATATTTAAATTGAAGGATGAAAAGTTACCCTGGAAGATCCCAATTATTACAACAAGGGTTGTCAGAAAAGATCCGACGGCTACAATAAAGATGACCGGATTTTTAATCATCAAAGCCGGATTTAGTTTGATGAAACTGTCTTTCACTGCCTGCTCGGCAAGTTTGCGGTTAAACAAACTGATATTTTGTTTTGTACTCATTTTTTCAAGGGGTTAAAAAGTGATTCCATTATTCATTAGTAAATGCTCAACAATGGGTCCGAGTGATAACGCGGGGAAATGGGTAAGTCCGCCAACGATCAGAATGACAGAAATTAACAGTCCAATAAACAGCCAGTTGTCTGTGTGGAATGTTCCAGCTGATGATGGTGTAATTTTCTTCTTTGCCATACTTCCTGCGATTGCCATAACTGGGATTATAATTCCAAACCGGCCTATGAGCATACCTATCCCTATGGTTAGATTGTAAAATACCGTATTTGCATTTAGCCCGGCAAACGCACTCCCGTTGTTCCCGGCTGCTGAGGCATAGGCATAAAGAATCTCTGAAAGGCCATGTGGCCCCGAATTATTGAGACTTGACAGACCGGGTGCACTCACTGATGCCCAGGCAGCGAAAAGAAGAATGACAATATTAGGAGCCAGCACCGCAATAATTGCCATTTGCACCTCGTACTTCTGAATTTTCTTGCCCAGGTATTCAGGGGTGCGCCCAACCATCAATCCGGCAATGAATACTGTAATTATTATAAATATGACCATTCCATATAATCCGGCACCAACACCCCCAAAGATGATCTCACCAAGCATCAGGTTGATCATCGCTACCATTCCGGTAAGAGGCGAAAGACTATCGTGCATTGCATTTACAGAACCATTTGAAGCGGCAGTTGTGGCCGTGGACCAAAGAACACTGTTGGTTATTCCCAAACGGGTTTCTTTTCCTTCCATCAAATGGAGGTTTCCAAAGATGGGGTTGGTTGAATATTCAGCGTATAGCGAAATAACTAATCCTAGAACCAGAAGAATCAACATCGCTTTAAAGATTGTCCACCCCTGTCGTGTTGACCCAACCATCTTTCCGTAGGTAAAGGTCAAGGCAGCAGGGATAAGCAGTAAGGCCAGCATTTCGAGAAGATTGCTGAACGGGGTTGGATTCTCAAACGGATGCGCACTGTTGGCATTGAAAAAACCACCGCCATTGGTGCCGAGTTGCTTGATCGCAATCTGCGATGCAGCCGGTCCCATCGGGATAACCTGAGAGACCCCCTGCAGAGTCTGAACAGTATCGTACGATTTAAAATTCTGTACAACGCCCTGACCAACAAGGACCACTGCAAAAATAATGGAAAGGGGAAGAAGTACATAAAGGGTTGAACGGGTCAGATCCGTCCAGAAATTTCCCAGTTTGTCTGTGGTTTTTCTGGCAAGTCCCCTGATCAGTGCCAATAAAACGGCAATTCCTGTAGCTGCGCTTACAAAATTCTGAACAGTCAGCCCGATCATTTGGACAAAGTAACTGAGCGTTGTTTCTCCTGAGTACCCCTGCCAGTTGGTGTTCGTCATGAAGCTAACTGAGGTATTGAAAGCTGAATGCCACGAAACATTAGGAAGATTTGCCGGATTTAATGGTAATTGAGCCTGAAAGAGTTGGATCAGAAATACAAACAGAAACCCGATAAAATTAAACATCAGCAAACTGAAGGTGTATGATTTCCAGTTGGTTTCCTCATCGGGGTCGATGCCGGAGGATCTGTAGGTCAACTTTTCAAGCCAGCCGAAAACCGGGGACATGATATGTTTGCTCCCTGTGAATACCTTGAACATGAAATTGCCTAACAGGGGTGTAAGCCCAATTAACAAGGCAAAAAATAAAATGATCTGAATAAAATCCTGTGTTGTCATTATCTTGATTTTTTAAATTTAGAAGGTTATGCCAAATACCAGGTGCACATAATCATTCCTGGAGTAGGATGCCGAAGGATTTATGATTAAAGTTGTCTTTAAAGGTAAAGAAAAGGCTTCTGTAATTTTCAGGGACTTCGTGAAACTTCCCCCAACATTTACCACAGAAAAGGTTTTTTTACCGGCCCTCGGATCGAAGGCTGTGACTCCATAATTATTATAAAGTCCTGACCAGGGGGTAAAGCCAAAAAAGAGACTGGTTGCCCCCTTGGAATATCCCAATTCAATGTATGTTGAATAAGCCTGTCTGGTTGAATCATCCGCTCTTTTATCATATCCGTAAACCATGGTATTCCAGGTGATGCTTACCGGGAAAGATTTGGAACCTGTAAAACCGGCTGTCCCTTCAATCCGGTGCCCTGTCTCACTGTTTGTATAATTAAAGTAATTTGCACGGCCAAAATTCCAGTTGTAATCGGTTATCCCAAATTTGAGCTGTCCAGGAGTCACCGAAATATAAGGATCAAATTCTTTGTAGGTACCTGCAAAATCGGTGGATCCCCAAATCCCTATTTCATATTTCCCCTTCGAATAGGATAGTGTTGGCTGAAAATTTGGCGTTGGTCCGGCGGTTGCCATAGAACCCCTGAAGATATAGGAACTGACAACATCCGCAGTTACTTTAAATGGTGAAGGGGACTCACTCGTTTGCGCTTTTACAGTCAAACGTACAAAACTGGTCAAAATGGCAAATGCCACAATTATAATGGACTTATTTTTCATTGAATTGGATTTGATTTAAAATTTTTCGGGTTTAATTAGCGCGTAAATAAGATATCCGAGGATTAATAGAGCAATTACAATCCCGATTACATATCCAATCGTATTACCCGCCTCAAGGGACTTTGTCGTTGACAATAGAATTATTGCTTTCATTTCTGTTGATTTAATTACAATGCAAAAATATGCCGGAACCTATAAGTGTTTTGTAAGGAATATTCTCCGGTTTATAAATATTATATAAAGATCATGAGGAATCTGAATCTGGCAGGTAAATCGTGAGATACTGGTCAATTTTGACAAATCTTAAAGAATTGAATATCAGTAATAAAATTCAGAAATAGGTTCAGTTAGTTTATTTTTAATCGATTATAGGACGCATAAACTACAGGTAAAATCGGGGATAATTTGCAATTTGTATAAAAAAAAAATATCTTGCGGATTGTTAAAAATAAAACTGAATATCTCAAAACTGGCCAATGGACAAAATCGATGAACTTTCGAAGAATAACATAGCTAAGAATTCGCCAATTAAATCATCAGTTAGTGATGGAGGAATTGTGATAAAGGAAGTAGATTCCAAAAAAAAGCTTCGGGAATTCATCCATTTGCCTGCCGCTATTCACCGGGATCATTCCAACTGGGTTCCCCCCATTTACATGGATGATTGGGAATTCTTTAATCCTAAGTTGAATAAGTCATTCCAATCTTGCGAAACGATCATGTTAATGGCCTACCGCACAGGCAAGGTCGTTGGTCGTATTATGGGAATTATACACTTGAAATATAATGCGTTGCATAATGAAAAAAATGCACGTTTTGCCTTTTTTGAAACCTGGAATGACCCTGAAGTAGCTGCTTCCCTGATTGGGGCTATAGAGAGCTGGGGCAGAGAAAAAGGGATGGAAAGGTTGATCGGACCGCTTGCTTTTTCGGATAAAGACCCTCAGGGTTTTCTGATAGAAGGTTATGACGAACCTGCAGTTATAGCATCAAATTGCAATTACCCCTATCAGGTGGAACTGCTCGAAAAGAACTCCTTTACCAAAGAAATTGATCTTGTAGTCTATAAGATCAATATCCCAAATCCACTCCCGGAGTTTTACCACAAGATTCAGGAAAGGGCTATCCGTAATAATCCTGATTTGAAAGTCCTTGAATTTACGTCACGCAAAAAAGTGAAACCCTATATTCACCCCATTTTGAATTTACTTAATCTTACCTTCAGCGACATTGTTGGTTTTACCCCCTTCTCCCAAAAGGAGATGGATGATTTTGCCAATAGATACCTCTTTCTGATCAATCCACGTTTTATCAAGGTGATTGTTAATGGGAAGAATGAGGTAGTTGCTTTTGTAATTGGGATGTCACATATTGGGGATGGAATACGTAATGCAAAAGGCAAACTATTTCCTTTTGGAATTTTCAGGATTTTTGCTGCGGCGAGGAGGTCAAAACAGCTGAATCTGCTACTTGGAGGAATTGACCCCGCTTATCGCAGCAAAGGACTTGATGTGATGATGGGTACTAAAATGATGGAATCGGCTTATGCCCTTGGGAAAAGAATAATGGATTCGCATCTCGAATTGGAAACCAACACAAAAGTTCGGGCTGAAATGGAGAAAATGGGTGGTTACGTCTATAAACGATTCCGGATTTTTGGCAAGAGTCTGTAGGGATAAATCAGACTTTTTTCACATGAATCGCATTCATCCCCTTTAAGCCTCTCTCAAGTTCAAAGTTGACAACATCGCCCTCCTTGACATCTTCCAATAAACCGTTGATGTGTACGAAATATTTCTCGTTGGTTTCGTGTTCTTTGATGAATCCGTACCCTTTTGAATCGTTGAAAAAGTCAATTCTACCAATTCTAACAGTAATCTCATCCTCCTCTTCTCTCCTAGGCACGCTGATTTCTATACTACTTGCGTTAACTTTTCTTTTCTTGGAGGGGTCTGGCGGAGTATCGGTAAGGTTTCCGTTTTCATCTACATAAGCCAACATACTCTCCAGATCACCCCCGGTAGAGGTGCCTTTTCGTTCTTCTTTTTTTTGACTTTTTTCCAGCCGTTTCTTTAAACGTTTTTTCTCTTTTTCTTTCTTGTTAAATGTATCTTGCGATTTTGCCATTCAATATTTGATTTATTGGTATTTGTATGATTTTTGTTTTGCAAAGGTACAAAAATAATTGGAAGGGTTGTTCTTCAATTTTTTTAAGGAGTAGGATAGACTGAACTGCAAAATATTAACCCAATAGTACTAAAATGTCCTTAAATTTGATTTTCAGATGAATTTTTGAATGTCTGACCAATAGATTCAGTTATGTTGATCAATTGGGATATTTATTAAATATACCTGGCGATGAATTTCTCAGAATCGGAAATTTCATCTTTATTACGATTAGAGAAAGCCCAAAGCTCCAGTTGAAGGATCGCTGACTGTGCTGAAGTAAGCAGCTTTAGTTTTTCGATCAGAACATTAAGGTTTGCATTATTTGAGGACGTACACTTAAAATCCCGCTCTGAATCTTTGGTATGCCCAACCAGAACATAATTCGTTGCCATCATTTCTATCTGGGGGGAGGATCTTTTATAGCTGTCGATAAGTGCCAAGATCTCCTTACGGCTGAAGCGCCCCTTGAGTTCCCGGATGGTCTCTTTATGAATGGCAGTAAAGAGTCCGAGCACTGTAAGCGTGGCTGTTGTCGGGCGGTCATCCAGGGTATTGAGCATCGCAGTTATTTCTTCATCTGCACGGAATGTTATGGGATTTGATTTCATGATAATTAACTTAGTTTTAGTGCAAGTATACAAAAGAATACGAAAGTACACACAGTATTAATCGTTTTTTATTTGCCTTTGAGAAAATAAGTTCAAATCTAATTTTACTGCCTTCTCTGTGCTCCATCAATAAAATAACAATATTTCAGAAAATTCACTTTTTGTTGTTACCTTTAATATACTAAAACATAATGCTATGGGAAAATACAATAGAAGAGATTTTTTTCGTAGTTCCGGATGGGCCACAGGTGCAGTAATGTTAATCCCTTTCAAATCTTTCTTCGCTTTTCCATTTGATCTGCCCGATAATCCTGAAGGGATAATCTCACCAAAAGCCAATGAAGATCTTTTTTCATACATTCTCAGAATACAAGGGAAATTTGATCAGACACTTTACCGTCAAATAGTCGGCTCTGCAAATCCTTTTAAAGAAGGGGATCTTGCTCTAGGGGTTGCGGCATTTGATGAAAACTCCAGGATCAATGCCCGGAGACTTTTAGCGAATTCAAAAATTAAAGACCTTACCCAAAAGCCTCTTTTTGCTGATGATATCCTTACATTGATTCAAAACACTACTGATCAAAACATATTTAATTCGATCTCAAGCCTGACTTTGGGGGAATTGAAATCCTTTATTCTTGAAAAAACTGAATCGGATATTAAATCAATTATACCCGGATTATCCAGTGATATTATTGGTTGTCTTGTAAAGCTCATGAGCAATGAGGAACTGATCAAGGTAGGACAGAAGGTATTTAATCTGTTGCCAGGGACTAAAATAGGTGCAAAAGGATACCTGAGTGCCCGTCTACAGCCAAATTCACCTACTGACAATCTGGACGACATCATGATGCAGGTTTTTAACGGATGGTCTTATGCTGTCGGAGATTTAGTGCTCGGTACCAATCCCGTATCAAGTAATCCTGAATCTGTTTCCAAAATTGAAAATGCTCTTCATGACATTCTAAGAACTTTCGGACTTGAAAACGTAATGCCAAATTGTGTTTTGGCTCACATTGACATTCAGGCAGAAGTTGAAAATAAGAACCCCGGAACAACGGGAATCTGGTTTCAAAGTTTAGGAGGAACTGTTAGCGCGAATAAAACTTTTGATCTTACAGTCGAAAAAATGCTAAAACACGCCTCTAAACGGACCGGACAATATGGCTTATATGCTGAAACCGGTCAGGGAGCTGATTTCACAAATGGCAACGGAGAAGGATTTGACATGGTTGTTCATGAATCACGCAAGTATGGGTTTTTAAGGGCGTTAAAGAAACGGATCGCAGAAGTGCAGCCGGCAAACATGCCAGGTCCGTGGGTTCATGTTAATGACGTGGCTGGTTTTATAGGCCCTGAGGTATTCAAGTCCAAAGAGCAATTAGTTCGGTGCTGCCTCGAAGATACAGTGATGGGGAAACTTCACGGCCTGACTATCGGCCTGGATGTATGTTCGACTTTGCATATGGATATTACTCTGGACGATCTGGAATGGTGCATTGATCAGATTATGCCTGCAAACCCTGCTTATCTGATGGGTCTTCCTACAAAAAACGATCCTATGTTAAGCTATCTTACCACAGGTTTCAATGACCATGTCAGAATCCGTTCGAAGTTCGGGTACAAGGTGAATGATGCCATGTGGAAGTTCTTCAAAAAGATTGAGATAATCGGATCTGACGGGAATATTACCAGCCATTTTGGAGATCCGCTATGGGTCTATTACAAGTTCCGGATTGCAAAAGGTGACTTACGAAGCAAAGATGAGATTTATGCTGACGGAGCAAAGCTAATCGCCGAGATCGAGGGCAGAGGTGTCCCAATTGCCACAGGATATGGCAAAAACATCTGGGACCTGGAACCTAAACTTGATCAAAAAATTCATGCTCTGTATAATGATTCAAAAATTTGTGTCTGGACGGAGATGCCTGAAATATTCGTTGCTTCTATTCCAAATCATATTAGTCTTAGAACCACTTCAGTTGACAGAAAGGATTACATTTATCATCCTCCAACCGGTGAAATATTAAGTGAACAATCCGTTGCTCAGTTGCTTGGATTAAGAAACAAGTGGGGTTATAATGGTCCTGATGTCCAGATCATAATTTCTGACGGATTAAATATAAATGCACTTTCCGACGAAGGTCATCTTAAACCTTACCTGGAATATCTGAACCAGGAATTGATCGGGGCTGGTTTAAAAGTATCCTCAGATAATATCGTGATCAGATATGGCCGGGTAAGAGCCGGTTACAGATGTGGAGAATATCTCTTTGGTCAGGATTCCGGATCAGACAAGCACAAAGGAATAATTCACATTATAGGTGAAAGGCCTGGTTCTGGTCATCACAATTTCTCTGCATATCTGTCAGCCCCGTTAATCAGCACGTGGAAAGTAAAAGGTAAATTGGATCACAATTTATCCAAAGTTGTATCCGGCATATCCGATACTGCATTAATTCCTGAATTGGCGGCAAAAGATACCGTGAGAATTTTAAGAGAAATGTTTTACCAGGCCGGATAATCTGTCCAACATTTGCCAGGTTGGTGACATTGTGAATTCTGCTATATATTTTTGTTTATATTTTAAGAAGTATTAGCTCTTGCATTTGTTGGGTGGGGATCAATTAAAGTCTTAATTTTGGATAATCTTTGATTCAGCGCATGACAAAAAGAGAATGGGACAAGCTTTTGGCAGTAATTAATGGAAAGGATCTTTCTGCGGGATCGACCGGATTTATCATCGACTCTCCATGGCTGCCGGGATGGTCTGGTGTTACGACGCTCAATTATTATACTTCAGATGAGATTTGGTTAAAATCAAATCTTCAGGCCATTGAAACTTTTCCGGATATCACTTTTCTTCCGGGCTTCTGGTCCGAATATGGCATGTGTACTGAACCGTCAGCCTTTGGAGCGCGGACGGTCTGGTACCGCGAAAATTTGCCTCACGCCGAAAAGGTTATCCATTGTTCCGAAGATATTGCCAGACTACCACATCCTAATGTCGAATTTGACGGATTGCTCCCCTTTATGATTAACAGGCTTAAGAACCTGGAAAACAGAATAAATGCCTCAGGTCATACCCTGAAATTTGCCGTGACCCGTGGCCCGTTGAATATTGCCACTTTTCTGATGGGGACTTCAGAATTTATGTTGTTGCTGGCAATGGAGCCCGAAAAGGCGCATGAGCTACTTGAAAAAATCACCCGGTTTATTTGCGACTGGATCAGGTATCAAAAAGTTTGTTTTCCGTCCATTGAAGGAGTCCTTTTACTCGATGATATCGTGGGGTTTGTCGGGGAAGAGGAGTGCCGGGAATTTGTCGTCCCTTACCTGAAAAGAGCATTCGAGGCGATCCCGACGAAGATCAGGTTTTTTCACAACGATGCTTTCGGACTGGTATGTGCCCCTTTTTTAAAGGAGATCCGGGTTAATCTTTTTAACTTTGCATTCGGTCATCCGATCAGCCAGATCAGGGAGCTGGCTGGACCTGATATCGCTTTGATCGGTAACCTGGCACCAAGGGATATCCTTGCAGCCGGCACTCCCGAAGAGGTCTATCAGGCAACCAGGGAAATGATCAGCAATGTTACCGATCGTCAAAAAATCATCTGGTCCTGTGGCGGAGGCATTCCCCAGGATGTTTCAACTGAAAACCTTAAGGCATTTGTATCGGCAGTAAACAGCTTTTCATAAAGGATCAAAATAATTTAAGAAATTTCTTCAAACATATGATCGATTTTATTGGAGATATCCATTTACATGCCGATAAGCTGACTGAATTGCTGGAGAAGATGGGATACTCCCAAAAGAACGGTGCTTTCTGTCATCCCTCAAGGAAAGTGCTGTTTATCGGCGATTACATTGATCGCGGTCCGCAGATCAGGGAGACCCTGGAAATTGTAAGATCGATGGTTGAAAGCGGAAATGCAATTGCATTAATGGGCAACCACGAATATAATGCGTTATGCTTTCATCGTGAGGAGCGCGAGGGGGGACACCTGCGAAAGCATTTGATTGTCAATATTATTCAACACTTCGAAACTCTGAAGCAGTTTCAGAACCTCCAGGATGAATACGAGGATTACCTCGAATGGTTTAAAACCTTGCCGCTTTATTATGAAACAGATTCCTTCAGGGCAGTCCATGCCTGCTGGGATGAGGATCATATTGCTTTCCTCCGTTCAATTTTAAGAAATGACCGCCTTAATGAAACCGTCCTTCACCAGTCAGTAAAGATGGAGACCAAATTATACCGCGTGTTTGATGAGACACTGAAAGGAAAGGAGACCCTGATGCCTGAAGGACATTACTTCGCCGATAAAGATTCCCATTTGCGAAATGAGATCCGGATCAAGTGGTGGAAAGATCCTGTCAACTCAACCTATGAGCAAATGAGTGTATTGCCCCTCGAAAATTTCCCTGGCCAAAATTTCAGACTTTCCGGAAACAAACCTGGAAAGTATTATACAGAAGATGAAAGACCTGTATTTTTCGGCCATTACTGGCTCACCGGAACTCCCCGGTTAATTCGGGAAAATATTTGCTGTCTTGATTTCAGCGTGGCTAAACATGGATACTTGGCTGCCTATCGTTTTGATGACGAGAAAGAGCTTTCGGATAATCAATTTGTTTTTGTTTAGTTCAAAATTAGGGTCAATCAGTCAACCAATTAAAAATGTTTTTTATGTCAAAACTTTTTACTCCGCTTAGCATTAAGTCGGTCACCCTTAAAAACCGGCTGGTTGTTTCACCAATGTGTCAATATACTGCTGTTGATGGGTTTGCAAACGACTGGCACCTGGTCCATTTAGGCAGTCGCGCTGTTGGTGGTGCGGCACTGATCATCCAGGAGGCGACTGCCGTATCCCCGGAAGGGCGTATAACCCCCGGCGACCTGGGTTTGTATCGTGAAGCTCATATCGAGAAATTAAAGGCTATTACCCGTTTTATTCATGAACAGGGGGCAGTGGCCGGAATTCAGCTTGCCCATGCCGGCCGAAAGGGTGGGTGTGCATTTCCCTGGAATGGTGGTAACAAATTAAATGAAAATGAAGGTGGCTGGAAAACGGTTTCAGCCTCGGCCCTCCCCTTTAATCCGCAGGATGATCTGCCCCTGGCACTTGAAGAAGAGGAAATCACCAGGGTAATCGCAGATTTTAAAATCGCAGCCCAAAGGTCTTTGATGGCCGGATACAAAGTGGTTGAGATTCATGCTGCCCATGGATACCTGATTCACCAGTTTCTTTCGCCAATAAGTAATCAACGGACGGATCGCTATGGCGGAAGTTTTGGAAACAGAATACGGCTTCTGCTTGAAATTGTTGAGGTTATAAAATCGGTCTGGCCTATAGACCTCCCATTGTTTGTAAGGATTTCTGCCACCGATTATGTGGAAGGTGGCTGGAACCTTGATGAAGCCATCCAACTGACGAAAATCTTAAAAACCCAGGGAGTAGATCTTATCGACTGCTCCTCAGGGGGATTGGTACCCTATGCAAAAATCCCTTTCGAACCCGGTTATCAGGTTCCGTTTGCAGCAGCCATCAAAAAAGAGACCGACATACTGACCGGTGCTGTTGGAATGATCACCAGAGCCGATCAGGCAGAATCAATTCTGAATCAAGGGGAGGCCGATCTGATCTTACAGGCCAGGGAATCGCTCCGGGAACCCTACTTTGCGTTAAAAGCAGCAAAGACCCTGGGAGATGATGTGATTTGGCCGTTGCAATATGTCAGGGCAAAAATATAAGTGCTATTTGGTGATTTTTACAATTGGTTTACCGATACAGGCATTCGGTGGCATGATACTTAACATCGTTGCAATGGTTGGGGCTATATCCGTAATATCAACTGGTTCGGAAGTATAGCCGGATTGAATCTTCCAGCCGTACCAGAGCAGAGGAACCTGGGTGTCATAAGTATAGGTGCTGCCATGCGTGGTTCCGGTTGGGATGGCCTCCTCAAGCCAGGCAGGTTCAAACATTAATGCTACATCACCCGACCGTTTGATGTTAAACCCATTTTGGATCAGGGTTGCCGGTTTGCTTTTCAGTACCTCACCATTCAGCTGATATCCTGTATAGGCATTGGCAATTCCATTATATGTTGTTGAAAAAGAAGCGATTTCATCCTCAACATCTTTAAGAATAAGGTTTTTTTGCCTGATTGTGGTATGGTTAAGGTAGATCTCATTATTAATTGCAAAAGATACAATTGTGGAATCTCCATACTTAATACTAAGATATGAATTTAAGAAATTCAGGAATACCTTACTGTTGAAATACCCGGAATTTAGCTGATTATCGGTCAATTGGGCCGGCACATAAGCAGCCGCATGGTCCGCAGTTAAAAAGAGGAGCACATTATCTTTGCCATAATTCTTATCCAGATAAGTCAGAATTTCTGCAATGTCACGGTCCAGACGTAAATAGGTATCCTCTATTTCAACGGACTGAGGTCCCATTTTGTGACCCACATAATCGGTTGCAGAAAAACTAATGGCCAGTAAATCGGTAAAATCTCCTTTCCCAAGGTTTTCACCCTTCAGTGCAGCAAGCACGATATCTTTTGTTAATGAATTTCCAAAAGGTGTTGAACGGATAATTCCGTAATCGTTCTTGGTGTACATTGCAGGGAGATTATGCGGGAAAACCGGTTTTGTTTCCCCCGGATAGAGCCCTTCATAAGGGTTGTCATCACTTGCGCTTTCGGTATACTGTGCGATGGGAAGCAAGGTATTCCATGGCTGCGATAAATACTTTCCCGCAAGATGCCGGGAATTAAAATCATTGACCCATTTTGGAAGCTCCTTCATGAAAAAGGTAGAAGTGATGAAATTTCCTGATCCCGAATCAAACCAATAAGATCCGGTAGAAAGATGTCCTCCGGGTAAAATTGCGGCCCTGTCTTTTAAAGCAATCGAGATTACCTTTGATTTCAAATTCGAATAAAGTCTCAATTCGTCCCCTATAGTTGAGGCGAGCAGATTCCTCGGTGACATCTTCCCGGCTTTTTCTGAGCCATCCCCAACAGTCAGGACGGTTGGATCATCAGTTACATAGGTAAGTCTGTTCGTATTTCTTACGAACCAGTCATTCCCGACTATTCCGTGAAATGCAGGTGTTGTTCCGGTATAAATTGAGGCATGACCGGGACCGGTATAGGTTGGAGAGTAGTTGTAGCTGGTATTCCTGCAGTTAAAACCCTGCCTAATCAATTTCTTAAAACCGTTCTCAGAGAACTTGCTGTAGTATTTGGAAATGTAGTCAAACCGC
>Ga0364908_10010_pt2 | contig 59527 bp, 63 predicted proteins | sample ExccelJu500002D4_2_FD_206965 | JGI IMG/M metagenome (GOLD analysis project Ga0364908, IMG submission 206965) | Enriched cells from Trout Bog Lake Hypolimnion, Wisconsin, USA - BchlTB.July02.5000.02.D4 | ecosystem: Environmental > Aquatic > Freshwater > Lake > Hypolimnion/Profundal zone | place...
ATCCAACACTGTGCACAAAAACAAATTAATTTAACTACAACTGTTTTATCACGTGATACTTGGTTAGATTTAATTATGACTCATATTATCGAACCGCAACTACATAATACTTTGGTTTTTGTTTATGATTTCCCATCCAGCCAAGCGGCCCTCGCACGCATTCGGCCAGGAAAAATTCCAATGGCAGAACGTTTTGAGTTATATGCATATGGTATTGAGCTTGCCAATGGTTTTCATGAGCTCACCGATGCAGAAGAACAACATCAACGTTTTGTTCAGGATAATAAAATGCGTGTGGAACAAAATTTAGCGATTTTACCTATCGATAAATATTTAATTTCCGCATTACATTCTGGAATGCCACAATGTGCAGGTGTTGCGTTAGGCGTTGATCGTTTAATTATGCTAGCCATCGGCGCTAAACAATTAGCGGATATATTAAGCTTTACTGCCGATAGAATTTAATCGGCGCTTTTTTATTATGTATTAACTAGATGGAGTATGAGTTGAGCTTGCTCCTTTGGGTGGTGGTTCTGGTTTTTTGGTTAATATTAGGCTGCCGCTTTTCATTCTGATCCCCTTCATTTCCTCCATCAATGCTACTCTTGCGACTACACTATCAGTGGCGATATATGGTTGCTCCGATTTCACATCTGCTGCTTTTTCCGAGCTAGGAACTGACATCGAACGAGAACGTAATCGACCCTGCACATCCTTTGGAGGTGGCGTAGGTTTACGTCTTAATGTATCTCCTTGAGATGGCATACTTACAGATGCGCTTGTTCCTTGTATTTCCTGTTCCCTTAATTGCGCATCTAACTCGGCTACATTAAACACTCTTGGTTTTGGAGGCCCTGAGGCTTCTCTAGTTTGCGGCTTATGTCTGGCAATCAAAGTGATACGGCGATTTAATCCGGGTTCCGTAGGAGCTGTAAGAGATAATGCATTGCTTTCAGCTAAAGGTGTGGTTGGATCTTTTTCATCTAGTACTATCTCCCCCATATTAAGAAGTACTTGTAAAATTTCAGAGGGCTCCGCAGGAAACTCAGCAGGCGGCATTGTGGTATCTGAAAAACCCCCTTGTAGTTCAAATCCTAGTCGGGTATTTCGTTCAGAATAATGAGAATAAAAAGTGGCTGTAGAACGTAGAGAAGCATTTGATAAATGTGCTTCGTATAGTTCGCTGAGTGATTCTTTGGGTAATGCTTTTGCGGCATCGCGTCGCGATTTAGCCACGCTGCCAAGCATAGTAAGTTTTGCAGTTAAAGTAGCCAATGTTTGATTAACTTCTTGTTGTGTCTTTGAAAAGGATACCATTTCAGAGCGGGGATATACTTTTGTTGCAGTTGTTTCTATATATTCTCCTGAAGTCATTTCCAAAGATTTGCTTATAACCACTTTAATAATAAATAGGTTTGAAGAAGGCCAAAGCGCTGGATTTGCAAAATTTTTGATTAGATTAGATATAAAGCTAGCAAGCTCCTTAATGACTTCATCATAAATGACTTCATCATAAGCTTCCATTTTTTTTGTAAGCTCCTCAAGATCATCTCCTAGCTTTCGTAGATGATCGGGTGACACAGGCGCCAGTAATGTTTTTTGTGCAGGATTTGTTTCTACAGCTATTTTTAATGATGCCAAACGTCTAAATTGCGAACAGATACTTAATATGTATTTATAATTTTCAATGATTTTTTCTATTATATTTTTTAATTTATGTAAAAAATTTATATTTTTCTGATCAGGCGGTTGCGCAACTAAAAAATTTTCTATTTGTTCAAGCGTTTTTTCTATCGCTGATGTTTTAATTTCATATGCTGAGCTGAGTGCCTTCATTTTTATATTTAATAGGGCAGATTTATCCACGGGAATTACGGATACAGAACGAGCAAGTTGCATATTTCTAGGCATTAATGTACGACTTATTTCTTTCACTTGTTCAAGGCTTTCTTGTTCCATATCAATATAGCTAGCCAATGCAGTAATAGTTATTGGTAGCTTGGGCAATGAATCAGTTTGTTTTTGGAAATGGGCTGCAGCAACTTGATAAAAATCTTTTACATTTAAGGATGTCAGCTTACGAATAATATTATTTGAAAACAATCCTTGTAGTTGTTTCAATAAGCTATCTAATCCAAATTTTTCTACTAAAGGATATTGTGCCAAGTCTTCTGGAGATTTCAGTGCTAAAATTTTATTATAAAAAGTGATGCATTCTTTATATTTTGCTATTATTGAATCCAATAAAGCTAACATTTGTTCAGTATAATCATCGAGTTCATCAGGTAGCTTGACGAGCTTCTCATCAACATATGCATCATATGCATCCATATCTAATTGTTCGGTGAATACTTCTCCGTCCCCAGGTCTGGCGTATCCGCCGTGATCTTTTACCCATGTTTCAGGAGCGTTATCAATGTCATATTGTTTGTTTTTCGCAGCAATATATGAGTTCCATTGTGTAACTAAAGCTTCACTACGGTTCAGTATTTTTGAAACAGCTTTAAAATTTTGCTTAAATCTTTGATTAAGCTTGTCAAGGCGTTTTGCCAGTTGTTCTAGATCTTCAAGATATAAAGCAGCGCCAGGTTTTACAGTGCCATATCTTTTTTCTAGTATATCTACGTTATCCGCAAATTTAGAGGTTTCATGTTGTATTATTTCATCGCGTTTTTTCTGTAATTTTTTGACAGTACCTTCATATTCATTCTTGAGGTCGCCTGCTATTCTTTTGGGTGTTTGCAATTTTTGGCTTTCTTTCAATTCTTTGGCTTTCTGTGATTCGCGGGCAGATCTCATAACTTTCTTCTCCATTACTGATTGGATGTTTGAATTCTAACCATATTACCCTGAAGCTGTCAAGAATGATATCTAACAGACTATTAGGCAGTGAAATTGTTGCATCGCATTAAAACAGAGCTATTTCCAAGAGAATTGTAATACATCAGGGTTGCGCATCCATATAATATTGATATACTAAGTTGCTCGCAATTAACAGCAACAGAGGAAACAGCTCAATGTTAACTGAAGAAAAAATTCGTAAAATGCCAGCTAAAGATTATATGAATAAAGATCAGCTGGAGTTTTTTGAACAGCGTTTGCTGGATTTGCGCAAAGAAACCGAAGCGCATATTGAAGAAGTGAAACATGAATTATCTCATTATGAATTTGAACCGGATGATAATGATCGCGCTTCATTAGAGGAAGAACGTGCGACAATGTTGCGCATTATCGAACGCGAATCAAAATTGTTACCCAAAATTCAATATTCACTAAAGCAAATCAAAGAAGGCAATTACGGTTATTGTGAAGAAACCGGTGAGCCGATTGGTATTGAACGTTTATTGTTACGCCCAACAGCAACATTGTCGACAGAAGCAAAATCATTGAGTGAAGCAAAAGAACGGCACTATTCAGATTTGGATCGGGAATAATTTAAACTGCGATGAATTGATTTGTGTGGGAAATTCTCAGCTACGTGTCATTCCCGATGGTATTAATTATCTACAAGGTCAAATCTAGCTGAGGGAATCTATAACCGAGCTTTCGTTAAATTCACTTATAGATTTCCTCGGTGAGGCACACCTTCGCAAATAGATCACACTATCGGGAATGACACGCAACGAGTTATTGCGGTGAAATCATTTAAGAGATCCTAATTGTTCTCCTAGCCTAATTTCTTTCCCTGTCCGCAATTTTTTATCCCACTGCATTTTATTTGCAGGAAATAACACAATCACGGTTGAACCTAAAGTGAAATAACCGATTTCTTCACCGCGTTTTAACGTTATATTTTTCCCACTATAATCCCAGCGTTGTATTTGCCGATTAGTATTCGGTGCTACTTGCCCATGCCAACTAGTGCACATATTTCCTACCTGACAAGCGCCGACTAAAATCACTATCATCGGTCCAAGCTCAGTAGAGAATTCGCAAATCACGCGTTCATTGCGCGCAAATAATCGTTCAACTTGTTGAGCGCTTTGTTGATTAACGGAAAATAATCGCCCCGGCACATAAATCATTTGTTTTAATTGCCCAGTGATTGGAATATGCACGCGATGGTAATGTTGTGGTGCTAAATATAGTGTGCAATAACTCCCGCCTGCAAATTGTTGGGTGAGCGTGCTGTCCGCAACTAATTCAGCCAAGGTGTAATCATGGCCTTTTGCTTGAATCAGTTTTCCTTGCTCAATGGTTCCAAACTCGCTGACATTGGCATCGACAGGAGAAGCAATCGCATTGGGAGCATCAACAATAGGGCGTGCACCGGCGCGAAGCTTGCGGATGAAAAAATCATTAAAAGTAGGGTAGGCATCTAGATCGGTCACAGCCGCTTCAGCCACATTCACACCATAAGTATTAATAAACCAGCGGATAGAGAATAATTTAAACCAGCGTACTCGGCGGCGCGATAACCAACCGGAGAAACGTGAGAATGTATGTTGTGGGGCTATATAGACTAGGGCAATTTTCCAGTTCATCATAATGGTTTAGCAGAAATCGTAAAGCCAGGTATAATAACTGTATTCTTACATTATCACAAATATATAACATTCACAGAAGGCAGCTGACTCATGAATGAAAATCTCGATAGACTGATTTGGCTAGACCTGGAAATGACCGGTCTAAATATCGATAAAGACGTTATCATTGAAATTGCCACCATCGTCACCGATGCACAATTGAATATTATTGCAGAAGGCCCATGTTTGGCGATTTATTACCCTGATCCTTTTTTAGACGACATGGATGAATGGAATACTAAACAACACACCAAGAGCGGTTTACTGGCTGATGTGGAAATCAGCACTATCACCCCAGAAATGGCAGAAGCCCAAACTTTAGATTTTTTAAAACAACATGTGCCAGCAGGCGTATCGCCCATGTGCGGCAATAGCATCTGGCAAGATCGGCGTTTTATAAATAAATATATGCCAACTTTAGAAAAATATTTTCATTACCGACATATTGATGTAAGCACCATTAAAGAACTGGCACGCCGTTGGAAACCGGAGTTGGTAGTGAAAAAAGATGATCAAAGTTCACACCGCGCTCTCAGCGATGTCAGAGCATCCATCGCTGAATTACGCCACTATCGTGAATTTTGGCTTGTTTAATAATTGTCACCCCGCAACAAGTGCGGGATGACAATGTGGCATGTGCTATATATAACAGGAAAATTATGCAAAACGATTCACTCCCCACTCAGCTTTACAACGTTGCACAAATTCGTGCATTAGAAAAACAAGCGGCTAACAGCGCTGGTTTAGGCAATGGCGAATTAATGGAACGTGCCGGATTTGCCGCATTTTATGCACTGAAAGAAATTTGGCCAGCAGCGCGGCATGTTGTGGTAGCAGCAGGCCCCGGAAATAATGGCGGAGATGGTTATGTATTAGCGCGTTTAGCACATGAAGAAGGTTTTGCTGTGCGCGTGTTAACTTTAATTGATCCCAAAGAACTAAAAGGCGATGCATTAAGAGCGTATACTTTAGCAGCCGATGCTGGCGTATTAATTAGCGAGTGGGATGCAGAAAATTTGAGTATGGCCGATGTGATTGTGGATGCATTATTAGGCACCGGAGTGAAACGCAAAGTAGATGATAATTATGCTGAAGTGATTGCCGCAATTAACGCAGCAAAAATCCCTGTATTAGCCATTGATATTCCTTCAGGATTATGTGCAGATACCGGACATGTATTTGGTATTGCTGTACATGCTGATATCACGGTCACTTTTATTGGAATGAAATGCGGTTTAAGCACAGGCTCTGCCGCCGATTATGTAGGTGAAATATCTTTTAGTGATTTAGGCATCCCCGAAAATTTATATGAAAAAATTCAACCCGCCGCTTATCGTGTAGATGCGCAGCAAATCGTCCAAACATTAACACCACGCCCACGCACAACTTATAAAGGTGATTATGGGCATGTATTAGTGATCGGGGGCGATTATGGTTACGCGGGCGCGGCGTGCATGGCAGCTACTGCGGCATTAAGAACCGGCGCAGGATTGGTGAGTGTGGCAACGCGACCTGAACATGTAACAGCATTAGTTGCACAACATCCGGAAATTATGGCCCACGGTGTGCAACAGGCAGAAGAATTAACCGCACTCATTGCGCGTGCTACCGTTATTATTTTAGGCCCCGGATTAGGCCGCACAGAATGGTCGAAACAATTATGGTTAAAAGCTATTGCTACTCATTTACCCATGGTAGTTGATGCAGATGGTTTATATTGGATGGCAGAAGATCCGCACGTAAGTCGCGAATGGGTTTTAACACCACATTTGGGCGAAGCTTCGCGATTATTAAAAACCCAAGTAGAACGCATTCAATTAGATCGTTTCGCCGCAGCACTAGATATTCAGCATCAATATGGCGGCGTGGCCGTATTAAAAGGCAGCGGAACAGTTATTCAAGCAGAAGATTCTGCGCCATTTGTTTGCACAGCCGGTAATCCTGGCATGGCAACAGGCGGCATGGGCGATATATTAAGTGGCGTGATTGGTGGTTTAGCGGCACAAAAATTTCCATTAGCACTTGCTGCACAAATGGGTGTTTATATTCATGCAGTAGCGGGAGATTTAGCGGGGCGAGAAGGTGAGCGCGGGTTGATCGCCACCGATTTATTGCCTTATATCCGGCAACTCGTTAATCCGTTGCATTAACTTATTTATTCTAATAAAAAAGGAAATTATTCATGACTACTCATCATGTTGAATATAAACACGCCAATGCAACCTTAGAGGCCTATGTTGCACATCCAGAAAATGTTAAGCAGAAATCACCTGCAATTGTCATCCTGCATGCATGGGCGGGGCGCGATAAATTTGTGAAACAAAAAGCCAATTATTTCGCAGAGCAAGGTTATGTAGGTGTGGCATTAGATAATTATGGTAAAGGAATTGTAGGAAAATCCGTAGAAGAAAATTCAAAACTGATGACGCCTTTAATGGAAAATAGAGAATTTCTCGCTGAACGATTAATCGCCGGAATAGAAACTGTTAAAAAATTACCGAATGTTGATACCAAAAAAATAGTGGTGGTGGGTTTTTGTTTTGGCGGCTTATGCGCATTAGATTTATTACGCAATGCTGTTGAGCTATCAGGTGTGATTAGCGTGCACGGATTACTAGGCGCACCTACCCATTATCAACCACGTTATATCGCTAATACTAAAGTGTTAGCATTAGCAGGCTATAATGATCCGATGGTCCCACCAGAGCTAACCGCCGCATTTGCACGAGAAATGGATCACGCAAAAGTAGATTGGCAAATGGTTACTTACGGCAACACTAAACACGCCTTCACCAACCCAGAAGCCCACGATAATAATTTAGGCCTAGTCTATAGCGCCAATATCGCAAAACGCAGCTTTACCGCCATTGATAATTTCATTCGGGAATGTGTGGATTGATAACTGTATACTGCGCCTTCATTTATTTTAGGAAAAGTGCAAAAATGTTGTTGCAGTATATGAAGAAGTATGGTGGTTTTCTATCATAGATGTGGTAGGCGTGTTAACCGATAGCGTTAACCCTCGGGATTACTGGTATAGAATGAAGGAAAGAGTGGAATCAGAGGAAAAAATTGAGTTGTCGACAGTTTGTCGACAACTGAAATTAGAGTCTACAGATGGTAAAAAATATATGACCGACTGTGCCAATGCAGAGGGTTTATTCCGCATTATTCAATCTATTCCTTCTCCTAAGGCAGAACCGTTTAAACGTTGGCTTGCGCAAGTGGGGTATGAGCGGGTTAAAGAAATTGAAGACCCTGAACTTGCAAGCCTACGAGCACGAGAACTTTACGAAGCCAAAGGCTATTCTCCGCAAAGAATTGGAAACTAAAACAGGAAGCCAAGTTGTCAGTAAAAAAAATATCTTGCACAACAAAAACCTATGAAAGAATTAAAATGAACAATAAAAAAATTTATACGCTACCATGTTTCTCAATAACCAAAACTCGTGCAGTATCTTGTGGATGCGCTACATGTTCTTCACCTTCGCGAATATAACAAATATCGCCAGGGTTAAGTGTGCACTGATGCTCCACACCTTCTGCGCGATAATGCATTATCAATTGGCCGTCCAGCACAACAAATATTTCATCGCCTTCATTCTTGTGCCAAATATAAGGCTGATCGGCCCAATGTAAGCGCACAGTGGCGCCTTCGATATTAGCAATATCTAAAGCTTCCCATGCTTGTTTTCCGGTAAAAGTTAAGGGGTTGATGATTTGCATGTGTTTTTACAAACTACTCATATCGATCACAAACCTATAGCGTACATCGTTTTTTAACATTCTTTCATAAGCTTCATTGATTTTTTGGATTGGAATCATTTCAATATCCGCTGAGATATTATGTTCGGCGCAGAAATTTAGCATTTCTTGCGTTTCACGAATTCCACCGATCATAGAGCCTGCTAAAGTTTTGCGCTTTGGCACTAAGCTACCTGCACTGATTTCTGTAGGTTTGCCAGGGAGCCCTACGACAACTAATGTACTATCGCGTTTTAATAAACTTAAATATTTATTTAAATCATGCGGCGCAGAAACCGTATCGATAATGAGATGAAAATAATTCGCAAACTCTGACCATGTAGCGTTATCATTGGTATGCATAAATTTATGCGCGCCTAATTTTGTCGCATCAGCTTTTTTACTAGCCGTTGAACTTAATACCGTGACTTCCGCACCCATTGCTGCTGCAATTTTTACGGCCATATGGCCTAAACCACCTAAGCCCACCACACCCACTTTGTCACCTTTTTTTATTTTCCAGTGACGTAATGGGGAATAAGTAGTGATACCTGCACATAACAATGGTGCGGCAACATCTAAAGAAAGATTTTTAGGGATGTTAACCACATAGTTTTCATCAACCACGATCTGCGAAGAATAACCACCATACGTCAGCGTTTTTTTATCTTGTTCAGTGCTGTTATAAGTAAATGAAGTGCCATTTTCACAATATTGTTCTAAATCTTCTGCACAACTTTCACATTTACGACAAGAATCCACAAAACAACCTACACCAACGCGATCGCCTACTTTATATTTTTTAACTTGTGCACCCACTTTTTCAACTTTACCAACAATCTCGTGTCCGGGAACCATTGGAAAAGCACCCGCGCCCCATTCATCGCGCACAGAATGAATATCCGAATGGCAAACCCCACAATATTCAATTTTAATTAATACATCATGCGGGCCAGGTTCCCGGCGTTCAAAATTAAAAGGCGCGAGCGGCGAAGTTGGGCTGTGTGCAGCAAAAGCTTTAGTTGGAAGCATAAAAATTTCCTTATAATAAATGGTGAAAGAATATTTTAAGTAGTGACCCCGTTTGAGTTTTCTACGTTCCCGATGGTTAGATCTTTTTACATAGATGTCTCTTAACCGAGGGAATGACACGTAGAAAACTCAAACGGAATCACAATCGAATTTTATCATAAGTTGCTTAATGGCCCATTAATGTACAATAATTGCCTATGCAATCAATAACCATCCCAACCGCAGACGCTATGCTCACATTAGGTGAGAGACTAGCACAAACGCCAGTTAAGCAGTGCGTGATTTATTTGCATGGCCAGTTAGGCGCGGGGAAGACCACATTAGTGAGGGGCATTTTGCAGGCTATGGGCTATAAGGGCGCCGTGAAGAGCCCCACCTACACTTTGGTGGAAACTTACCACCTGCCAGAGCGCATTATTTATCATTGGGATATGTATCGCCTCACAGAGGGCACAGAGCTTGAGAATATCGGCATTCGCGATTATGCTGCACAACCGGCATGGTGGCTGGTTGAGTGGGCAGAACACGTGCAAGACGTATTGCTGCCGCCAGATTTGCTGATTGAGTTCTTGGTGGTGGGCGAAGAGCGGAAAGTGCGGTTGATACCTAAAACCGAGCAGGGAAAGTTGTTTAAAATTTAAACAGTGGCGGGCAAAAACCCCAAATATAGGTTATAATTGCAAGATAAATCACTAACCCATACCATCACGGATTGAGAGCTTGGGAAGATGAAACGGATTATTCATGGACTTTTGGCAGTCTCTGCACTGCTTTTCACACAGTTTGCGTGGGCACAAACCATAGTAAAAGACGTACGGGTATGGCCTTCACCAGATAGCACGCGTATTGTTTTTGATATTAGCCAGCCTGTCGATTACCAAATCTTTACTTTAGAAGATCCCAAACGTGTAGTCATCGATATTAAAGCAGCCTATATGCAAGCCGACCCCAATAAAATTTCCTGGCAAGCCACACCGGTTAGCAAATTACGTCATGGTATACAAGAAGGCAATGATGTGCGTTTGGTATTAGATTTGAACCAAACTATACATGCGAAAAGTTTTTTGTTGCCGCCCAATGAAATATATGGCCATCGTTTAGTAGTGGATTTAATCCAAACTAATTCCACGCAATTGATGGCGAATAAAACGCCACCACCTGGAGAATTATTGCCAGGAACAACGGTAGCCGCAGCGCCAATTACACCCGAAAATAAATCAGTGCCGACAGCACCCATACAACCATCCATTGCAGAAGCACCGCCTGCCAATCCTGCTGAACCCACGACCGTAGTGCGCGCTGTTAAAGATCCAGCGAAACGTAAAACATTTGTGGTTGCCATTGATCCAGGTCATGGTGGCGAAGATCCCGGTGCAATTGGGCCCACAGGCACACGGGAAAAAAATGTAGTATTAGCTATTTCCCGTGAACTAGCCTCGTTAATTAATAAAGAACCTGGCATGCGTGCATTTTTAGTTCGCGATGGCGATTATTTTATTCCATTGCGTGGGCGCATAGATAAAGCGCGGGCTTTACAAGCGGATTTATTTATTTCAGTGCATGCCGATGCATTTAAAGATGCACGTGCGCATGGCGCTTCAGTATTTACGTTATCAGAACACGGCGCAAGTAGTGAAGCTGCACGCTGGTTGGCAGAACAAGAAAATCGTTCAGATTTAATTGGTGGTGTGAGTTTAGATGATAAAGATCAAACATTGGCCTCCATTCTAATTGATTTATCACAAACCGCTAGCAATGAAGCCAGTTTAACCTTAGGTAGTTCTGTATTATCACAAATGAAAGGCATCGCGCCTTTGCATGGTAGCAAACAAGTGCAACAAGCTGGATTTGCCGTATTAAAATCGCCGGATATTCCATCGATTTTGGTAGAAACCGAATTTATTTCTAATCCCGCCGCTGAGAAAAAATTGAATAGCAAACAATATCAGCAGCAAATTGCTAAAGCGGTGATGCAAGGTGTACGTGAGTATCATCGTTCATCAGCCGGTTATCATGAACAGTTAACTGTCACCGCCAGCACGCGCCCAGCAGCAGCTGGCAATCAACAGCGCACGGCAATGGCATCAGGCGGGAATTCGCAGTATACTATTCGCAGTGGGGATACATTGTCTACAGTTGCACAGCAATTTGGAGTGAGCATTGCTGCGCTAAAACAGTATAACAATTTATCAACGGATATTATTCGCATTGGTCAAACCTTGAAAATACCCAACTAATGACGCCAAGAATTCGCTTACTTCATCGCCTATTAGCTAACCAAATCGCAGCGGGAGAAGTGATTGAACGCCCTGCTTCTGTGGTAAAAGAATTATTAGAAAATAGTATTGATGCAGGCGCCACACAGATTGATGTGGAAATACAGGATGGCGGATTACGTTTAATTAAAGTGCGCGATAATGGCTGCGGCATTCATAAAGAAGATTTGCATTTAGCCATTAGCCGTCATGCCACCAGCAAAATTTCTCGTATAGAAGATTTAACCTCTATTCAATCATTAGGCTTTCGTGGTGAAGCGTTAGCCAGTATTGCTGCTGTAACACGTTTCTGGTTAAGCTCAAAACCTGCAGAACAAGAACAAGCGTGGCAGATTCATGGCAACGGTGTGGAAGATGAAATAAAAGCGCAACCCACTTCGCATCCGAATGGCACTACCATTATGGCGCAAGATTTATTTTTCAATACACCCGTGCGGCGCAAATTCATTCGCAGCCAAAAAACTGAGTATTTACAAATTGAAGAAGTATTTAAACGAATTGCTTTAAGTCATTTTAATATTGGGTTTTCGTTAACTTGCAATGAACGCCCAGTACATCGTTTGTTGCCAGCCACCACCGCACCACAGCAACAACGACGCGTAGCCAAAATTTTTGGCAGGAATTTTTTAGAGCAGTCTTCATTTATAGATGTGGAAGCAACAGGGTTGGCATTAGCTGGTTGGTTAGGCATGCCCAGTTTAACGCGCAGTCAAAATGATTTGCAGTATATTTATTTAAACGGCCGATTGGTGCGCGATAAAGTGATTAATCATGCTTTGCGCCGCGCCTATGCAGATTTATTGCCAGAAGGGCGGCAGGCTTTATATGCATTATATTTAAATGTTGATCCACAACTAGTCGATGTCAATGTGCATCCAACCAAACATGAAGTGCGTTTCCAAGAATCACGTTTGATTCACGGATTTTTAGTCAACGCCCTGCGCAAATCGTTACAACAAATGCCAGTGTTATCACCCGACACTGCCACTGTGTCCCCCCGCACTAGTTGCGGGGTCCGGTCAGAACATCTAGATCCCGACCAGACCCCGCAACAAGTGCGGGGTGACAATATAGGCGAACAGGGTTACAAAGTGGAAGAACCCAGCGCAGAATATCAAATTCCAGTGCAAAACAGTTGGGGCAAAATAGTCAGCATGTTACAACAACGCTGGTTATTAACAGAAACTGCCACTGGTATTTTATTAATTGATAGTCACATGGCATGGCGCAATTTATTAGTGGAAGAGTTATTGCAAGCTTACACTCAAGGGACATTAACCAGCCAACCCTTATTGTTTCCTTATTCACATACCGCAACAGAAGAAATGATCAGCAAATTAGCAGAACATTGTGAGGCATTACAAGCAGTAGGAATTGGTTTGGATCAAATCGCACCAACAGCAGTGGTTTTACGCTCTATGCCACATTTGTTAAATAATGTAGATAGTAAAAAGTTTTTGTTATTATTAACTGATCAAATAAAACGTAAATATGGCCAATTAGAAATCAATGAAATTTTTGCTTTGGTAGCTTTTGCTGAACAATTAACAGGACTAATCAGCAAAGAGCAACTACAAATCCTATTAGAAAAACTCCATTTGCAATGTCCTTTACAGCTTCCATCTATCCCCACATTTTGTAAATATTTAAATTATGTGTAATTTGTATAAAGAGATCATTAATAGCCGATTATTTGATCAGTATTAAGCTGTTTACTTTTAGCCAAAAGAGCCGTATTATAGTTACCTAACATATTTTGGGTTGCTGTAGTATGCCAAATGATTTACCACTTAGAGAAAAAGAAGCAAAATGGCCTCCTGAAATTGTTGAAGAAGTGTTGCAAGCTAAACGTGCCGCACGTATGCAAAAAGGCAGCATTTTTAACGCTATCGTGGTTAGGACAAACACGAAGCGGCTCAATTCCGCAACCCCGCCTTCTGCCGATGAAGATCAATTTGTTGCCTTAATCGAGCATATTAAGCATATATTTCCGCAGTTTACTGAACAATTGCATTGGCAAATGTTGGTGTATGATGAAGCTTACGAGCATTACACAACATTGGATTGTTTAATAAAAAATGGAAGGTTTTTCTTTTTTTCTTTCGATAGTCTTTCATATGATTCTGCAAGTATTGAAACTCGGTATATTAAACGCCAATTTAAAGATTTGAAACGGACTGCCACTCCAAGTATTGATCTACACTCAGAAAATATAATGGAACGCGAACAAGGCGATAGCGCTTGTATTGCGATGCGATATGATACATTGGTACCGGATAAACACCGCCTTTTAAAACAATCGGATTATACCAGCTGTTCACGTTGTGCCATAGAGCTTGCATTTTATTTATCGAAAACCGATATTTTTTCCACGTTAGCAACAAAACCTTTAAGAAAAGGCACAGAGTTAAATTTTGATCCTTATAGTATTGACGAGCTCTCTTTGCGTGAAAAAGCAAGAGCAGAAAATTTAGAAGCGGATATTTGGAGTGTGTGGCCTGCCGATATTATTCATGAACATCCGGAATTCTGCAAAATAACCGAAGATTTTGGCTATATACATGAATATGGTGATAATGCCTTACACGCAAAAATTAGCAGTAAAGGCGACACGCTATTGCAGTACACCTCTTTGCATGCAAGAAAAAACAAAGAAGGCATTTACAAAAATCGTGCAATACACCACAAACAGCTGCAGCAGCTAGAAACAAGAGAGACATGGCAAACACAGTTAAGAAACTTGCCGCGTGCGCAGAGCGATCCATCTGTTCAAGATAAGCCGCTTGGAGAAAGACTATTTACTCAAATCCTGATGCAATCTACTGCAAGCCGTGATGAAATTCAGCAATTGAAATTTGGAACCACAGTCAATGCAATATTTAAATTGCATTTTGATAATATAAGCACCTTAAAAAAATACTACAAGCGACAACTTACGCTAGTTAACTTGGCCATCAGCCTAAAAATTCAAACATGTGTAATTCCAGTTATTGGAACACCGGCGATTTTGCGTGGTCGTTTAGAACACAAATTCCAAATAGATATAGAACATCAGAATTTATTATTAAGAGAATACGAAGATATGGCTTTACCTGCTTTACGCAGCAAAAGACAGGAATTATTAACAACTCTACAAACCGTTCGTGAGAATAAAAAAGCTACAAAAGAACTTTATACAAAAGTAGATGCGCTAGCGAAAAATGATGAAAAAATCGAGCAATATTTGCAAACAAACAGCCAGCACATCCCTCCTGCTGTGTTGGATAAAATAACTAATATTAGTGCTATATTAAAGCCTAGTTAGGAACTGTAGGAATATATAGATAAATTGTTTTGGTTTGCTTGGCAGGGAAAGTTGAGTTATATTATTAAATATTAAAAAGGTGAAAATAAATGGTATCTCCATTAGATAATAGGCTGAGTCCCGCCGTAATTGAGCACTTACCGCCAGATCTGGATTATAGCGCTTTATTATCATGCGTTGATCGCAATTTATTAGTTCTAGCACAGTTTACTAAAGTGTGGCAAGTTGTTGCTTGTGTTGGTACTCCTCAACAAATAACCAATTCTTTAGGCGCCGATCGATTTCCTGTCTCGCGCATAGGAACAGCTTTAGATTTTGCTGCATTGACAGGAAACTTTGAAGGTGTACAACTTTTTTTAGGAAATTTAAAACAAGATCCCCGCTTTAATGATGCAGCAAAAAAACAATACATTCAGCAAGCGCTTTATTCAGCGGCGCGCGGCGGTGCAGATAAAGTAATGCAATTGTTGGTACAAGAGGGCGCTGATGCTAAACTATGTGAAGGGCATGAGTTAGATGGTGGAACCAAAACCAGCATAGTTCATCTTGCGGCACAAAGCGGTTTAGTTCCTGCTATAAAGTACGCACTTAAATTATGTCCAGAACCTAGTTTAGATGCCAAAGGCCAAACACCACTATTTCATGTTAATCCTGCGAGTATAAAAGCTGCACAATATTTAATTGAAGCTGGATTCAACGTTCAAGATAAAAATAGTCAAGGTAAGACCCCAGTAGTGACAGTTGCCCCAGGGCCAGTATGGAAGTACCTAAAAAATCCGAAAAAATACGAGGCAGCACAAAATGCTGCACCCAAGCCAATGAGTTTTAGAAAAGCTTTGGGGGCGCTTTTCTCAAATCCAAAGCAATCTTCTCAACCACCAGATCCGAGAACTCAAACACCTTCATTTAAGGGATGATTTTAGTTGTGATCTGCAGGCAGGTATTAGATTAATGGCAAAACTCCCTCTTTCAGTTTTTGAGAAAGTTCCGCCTCAAGTTCTTCAATACTAGGAAGATTAGTATCTAATGGATTGGGAAGTGCGCGCACAAGCTGGTATTCCGCTACTCCCATTGGTTTGTTAATACCAGATAGAGCATATTCCGCTACTAGACGTTTTTTGGTTTTACATAACAATAAACCAATGGTCGGCTTGTCATCAGGGGCTTTGATTTGAGCATCCACTGCAGCAAGATAGAAGTTAAGCTGGCCAGCATGTTCAGGCTTTAATGCTGTGGCTTTTAACTCCACCACTACATAACATTTAAGCCGCGTGTGGTAGAAGAGAAGATCAATGAAAAATTCATCTCCGTCAACTTCCAGTCGGAATTGGCGTCCGACAAAGGCAAAGCCTGCACCTAGTTCCAGCAAAAATCGAGTGATATGACGAAGCAGTGCAGCTTCGATATCTTGTTCATGAGCCTCATCGCCAAGGCCAAGAAAGTCGAAATGGTATGGATCTTTGAGAATTTGAGTTGCAAGATTGGCGTGTGGTTCTGGAAGATTTTGCTTAAAATTATTAATGGTTGCACCTTGACGAAGATACAGCTTGTTTTTGATATTCATTTCCAGGGTAATGCGAGGCCAATTTTGCTGCACGGTTTGGAGGGCATACCATTCTCGTTCTAAAGGATTACTAACTTTAGTCAAAAGTATCACAATATGGAACCAGGGTAATTGGGCAGCAGACTGCTGCCCAATTTGAAGGTCTGAACACATTTTGGCAAATACCTTCATATATTTTAGATTACGGCTAGAAAATCCCTTCATCTCAGGAAAAGCAGCACGTAAATCGGAGGAAAGCCGATCGATCACCTTTGTGCCCCAATTGTGGCGGCTTTGGCGTTCAAGAATATCTTTACCTATGTGATGATAAAGCCGAATCTGCTCGTGATTAGCGGCGATCACAGCGCGTTGCCGGCTGATATTGATTCGTTGTTTCAGACTGATGAACCAGTTTGTGTAATCTGAAGTGAATATCAGGAGGTCTTTGTTCACAGTTTAACTTCCTTACTGGTAATGAAATACGATAAATTTTACTGACTATATAATATTACAAAAATTTTATAATTTCTGTAATTTTATGTAAATTATTATTAATAATTTTTCAATTGTTATTTTGTGCGCTATATCTTACAAAGTGACGCACGTTATTTTTTCGCAATGAATTTTAAAAATCTGATCTAATGAAATAGAAATTCATAAATGAAATGTTATGTTAACAAAAGAAAGAAAATGAGGTCCGACACCACTAGGAATCTTTGATAGGGCGCTTTATCAAATTTAGGAAATAACCTGTATAATTTAAAAGATTCATTTAAATTATACAGGTTAAAAATGTCCTCGCAACCCACTATCCCTCTGCTAATGGGGCCTACTGCTTCTGGGAAATCGGCTTTGGCGGAAGCCCTAGCGGAAAATTTTCCCATCGAAATTATCAGTGTGGACTCTGCCTTAGTTTACCGCGGCATGGATATTGGCACCGCAAAACCTAGCAAAGCAACGCTGGCACGGATTCCACATCATTTGATTGATATTCGCGATCCAGCAGAATCTTATTCTGCCGCTGAATTTTGTGCAGACGTAAATCGCTTAATCCCAGAAATTCTTCAGCGCGGTCATTATCCTTTACTGGTGGGCGGCACAATGATGTATTTCAAAGCATTAACTCAAGGATTATCAGCACTGCCAAAAGCTCATCCGGTGATTCGTGCACAACTGATTGCAGACGCGGAAACTTTTGGTTGGCCAGCAATGCATCAACGTTTGGCACAAATTGATCCAATAACTGCAGCTCGATTACATCCGAATGATACCCAACGTATTCAACGCGCTTTAGAAATCTATGAAATTACCGGAAAACCCATGAGCGAATTTTTACAAGCGGGCAATGCAGCAGTTCATTATCCTTATAAAGCCTTCGCTATAGCGCCAACAGATAGAAAAATTTTACACGAACGCATTGCACAACGTTTTACGTGGATGTTAGAACATGGATTTATTGAGGAAGTAAAACAATTAATGCAAAGATCGGATCTCAATATTCATAAACCTGCATTACGTGCAGTGGGATATAGACAAGTGTGGGAGGGATTAGAAAATCATTTACCTTTAGAAGAAATTAAACAGCGCGGCATTGCCACAACACGACAATTAGCGAAAAGGCAATTAACTTGGTTACGGCAATGGCCTGATTTACAGTGGTTTGATAGCACATCCACTACCTGTTTGCAGGAATTAAAGATGGAATTACAAAAACTATTGCTCAATTAAAGCCAACGTGATAATCTTTTGACATCGCCATCTATAACTATAAAAATAAGGAGCGTGTTATGTCTAGAAGTCAATCCCTGCAAGATCCTTTTTTAAATGCCTTACGTAAAGAAAGAGTTCCCGTTGCGATTTATCTAGTTAATGGAATAAAACTTCAAGGAAATGTCGAAGCGTTTGATCAATTTGTGATATTGTTAAAGAATACAGTAAGCCAAATGGTCTACAAACACGCAATTTCAACTATCGTCCCCACCAGGAATGTGAAAATAAGTTCTACCACAGCTGAAGGTGAAGCGACCTTTGCAGCGGAAGAAGAACTTGTCCAGTAATACGCAGCAAAGTGCGAGCGAACGTGCACTATTAGTTCATCTTTATTTCTCCCAACAGCCTGATGCTGAAGATGTTGAAGAATTTTCTCCTTTAGCGCGGGCTATTGGCGTAGAAGTGGTCGATCTGCTGACCATTCCTTGCCGAGAGCCGCAACCTAAATATGTTATGGGCAGCGGTAAAGCAGAAGAAATTCAGCAAATGGTTAAAGCGTTAAATATTAACGTGGTTTTTATTAATCATGTTGTTAGCCCTTCGCAAGAACGCAATTTATCGCGACTATGGGAATGCCAAGTTTTAGATCGCACCGGTTTGATTCTCGCTATTTTTGCCAAACGTGCGCGCACGTATGAAGGAAAACTGCAAGTTGAGCTTGCGCAATTAAAACATTTATCTACACGCCTAGTGCGCGGCTGGACGCATTTGGAACGGCAAAAAGGTGGTATCGGTTTACGCGGCGGCCCCGGCGAAACACAGTTAGAAGTCGATAGACGTTTGCTGCGCGAACGAATTAAATATTTAACCGCACGTTTAAAATCTGTGCGCAAAGCCCGTGAACAAAGCCGCCGTTCACGTAATCGTGCAGAGGCGTTAACAGTTTCTTTAGTCGGTTACACCAATGCAGGCAAATCCACTTTATTTAATGCCTTAACTGGCGCGATGGTATTATCCGCCGATCAATTATTTGCCACATTAGATCCCACGGTACGCAGAATGCATATACCACAAATAGGCACGGTAGTATTAATTGATACCGTAGGCTTTATCCGCGAATTACCCCATGATCTAGTCGAAGCATTTCGCGCAACATTAGAAGAAACCCAATTAGCCGATTTATTACTACACGTAGTAGATGCTAGCGATCCACAAATAACTGAAAAACAACAAGCCGTACAAATCGTACTAGAACAAATCGATGCAGACAAAGTGCCACAACTATTGGTTTACAATAAAATCGATAAAATCAGTGTCCCCGAACACATTGATCGTGATGCACAAGGCTTGCCCTATCGAGTGTGGGTATCATCAGTTACTCAGCAAGGCATAGATTTGCTACAGCAAGCCATCAGCGAACTATTAAGCCAAGAACACATTACGCTGACTTTACATTTACCCGCCAGCAAAGGCCGTATTCGTGCGCAACTCTACGCTGAACACGCCGTACTCTCTGAAACCATCACCGAAGAAGGCGAATGGCAATTAGAAGTGCGCTTACCCCTAGGCGTCTTAGAACGTCTTTTTGCTGATAACGGAAAAACGTGGGAAGCTTACCGATTTAACCTAGAAGAATAAATATTGTTAAGACGAACCGGGTGCTTGTGGTTTTCTCTTTGCCGGCATCTGTGCTTGCATTGTGAGTGTCGGCATATTCGTTAATGTGATTTGAAATGAATTTGCAGGATGAAATCTTGGCCCACTGTCTGTTTCATGAATAAAAAAAGCTAGTTGACGTGAAGTTGGGAGTTTTATATTTGGGTTTAGAAGGCTTTTGCAGGATTTTAAGATTTCGATTAATAGTGAAGCCTCCTTGCGCCAAAAAACTGTAATAATTACTAATGCATTTAGAGAGGTTATTTTTGGAATAACCGAAGTAATAGTTTCTTTGAGATTAGACATTTCGGCAAAATCAGGATGACCCAGACTTATTATGTCATATTTATTCACAGGAGATAGTTCATTTATGTCTTCCTGAGAAAATTTTATAGTATGCTCCTGCAACTCAGGTTCGGAATCTCCAGCATTAAATGCAAAATTGTTAAATTCAATAAAAGTATTGTTTGTATCAAAACCTTCGATTATTAATTTAACTTTATATTGATCAGCTAACATCGCATAGGGAATAAGTTCTTGTGCCATTCCGCAAGCTAATATTCCCAAGCGTACAGGCTGGTTTTTTTTGGCTTTTTCATTAAAAAAATCTTTAACATTATTTTCAATGTCTTTATATATGGCTGCCATTGCAGCTATGGCAGACGACAATCTTCTGCAATTTCCTATTATATCGGTGAAATCTTTTTCACCTTTTCCTACATTAGTATTAATTAAATGAAAAAACGTTTTATTTATATATCTATCGCCTAAATAATATTCTTTGATTTTTCTAATTAATGAGTAAAACGAAAATAATGCTGATGACAAGCTATTTTTATTTTTTAATAAATCATCCGTTGTAGAATGGAGAGGAATATTTGAAAAATTAATACACAAAAGAAATAAAACTAGAAAATTTAAAAATTGATTATTATTATCAGCATATTCTTCAGGAATATCGCTAGTAAAATGGTCTGGTTGTTTTTCCTTGAAAGGATATTTTTTTTCAAAATCAGATACGCCTTTAAAAATATAATCTAAAACGCCTCTGCCAGTTTCAGGGCCTACAGCAAACAGTATTTGGTTTAGGAAGTCACGCTTATCGGCATACAAAAGAATGCTGCATAGATAAACTAATTCCAAGAACTTCCCTGCTTTTGCCCAAGTTCTAACAGACAGCCCCAGTTGTTTTGTAACTTCCATATCGGGAAGAGGGCTAGCAGCGCCCGTGATTTGATCAATAGCCTTTTTACATTCAGAAGTTTGGTATCCCGAGTTTTTTTCAGCAAACTGTAAGGCTTCTTTTATTTCTTTGGAATCGAATATCATGATATATTTCCCCGGAGCAAAAGTTAGTTATTTTACTTTTTTCTTGGTAAGATTACAATATTAGGGCCTTTAATCCCTTGAGGAAATCTGCCAACCCCGTTAGACTAGGCAGGTTATTTTATTTAGAGAATGAGGGTCCCTGCGAATGGTCTGGAATGAACCGAAAGACAAAAATCCCTGGCAAAGCGGCAATAATGCCGGTAATAATTCACCTAACAAGCAACCCAATCAGCAGCCACCTGATTTAGATGAGATGCTGCGTAAGTTTATGGGTAAATTTAACGATATGTTTACAGGCCGTGGCGGCAGAAACAAAGGCGGGAATTTCCAGTGGCAATCTAAAGGCGGCGGCGGTGCTGCTGTGTTGGTCGGCATTGTTTTACTCGTTATTTATGTCTTATCTGGAATTTATATTGTGGCTCCTGCAGAACGCGCCGTGATCACCCAGTTTGGCCGCTATGTGGATACCGTAGGCCCAGGCCCCCATTGGTTGCCGCGGTTAATTCGTTCCGAAGAAATTGTAGACGTTAGCCAAGTGATGTCTTCGCAGCACAGCGGCTACATGTTAACCACTGATCAGAATATCGTTTATCTAGAATTAGCCGTGCAATATCGGATTGATGATCCAGAAGCATTTTTATTTAATGTAAAAGATCCTATCAATAGCTTGCAGCAAGCCACTGATAGCGCGATGCGCCAAGTAGCTGGTGCAGAAACACTGGAACGAATTTTAACCACGGGTCGTACGGAAATTCGGCAAAAAATTTCCGATAACATTACGGCAATGTTGCAAAAATATAATTCCGGTTTGGTATTAGTTGATGTTGCGATGCAGCCTGCCAAAGTGCCAGAACCTGTGCGTGCCGCGTTTGATGATGTAATCAAAGCATTAGAAGACAAAGACCGTATGGAAAACAAAGCAAAAGCTTATAGCACGCGTATGGTGCAAGTAGCGCGCGGGCAAGCCGCACGTTTTGCCGAAGAAGCCGAAGCTTATCGCACTCAAGTAGAAAGCCAAGCACAAGGTGAAGCCAACCGCTTTAATGCTATTTATGCGGAATATAAACAAGCACCAGATATTATGCGTGATCGTTTATATTTGCAAATGATGGAACAAGTGTTAACCAACACCAGCAAAGTGTTAATTGATACCGGTCTGAATAATAGTTTAATTTATCTGCCCTTAGATAAAATAATGCAAAATGCGCAAAATACCGTAGTGAATGCGGCGGCCAGTAATGATTTAACAACGAACAGCGCGGCAAACAGCTCGAATAATACAGCGGCCAACATGCGTGATAACACACGTAGCCGTAACAGTCGTTGATAGGAGACACTATGCAATTCGGAAAACTTATCCTAAGTTTAGTCATCATAGCGGTAGTCATTATGTTCACCGCAGTATTTACCGTTAACCAAACAGAGCGAGCTGTGGTTGCGCGTTTGGGTAATTTAATTATGGATAGCCAAACCGGGCAACCGCGTGTTTATCAACCCGGTTTGCATATGAAATGGCCGTTTATTTCTAAAGTCATTAAATTAGATGAACGGATTCAAACTTTAGATATTCCTGATCAACAAGTGGTTACCAATGAACAAAAATTCTTGAACGTTAATTTATTTGTTAAATGGCAAGTAGAAGACTTCTCAGAATTTTATAAAGCCACTCGTGGCGATTATCTGCGCGCGGAACAATTGATAAGCCAACGTGCTAATAATAGTTTGCGTTCCGAATTTGGTAATGCCGATTTAAAACAAGTGGTGGACACTAAACGTTCTATCATTATGCAAGCCATTCAAGACGATGTGAATAAAAGCGCTAGCAGCTTAGGCGTTAAAGTAGTGGATGTGCGCATTAAAAGCATTGAATTACCACCGGAAGTGAATGAATCCATTTATCAACGGATGAGCACGGAGCGCGAAGAACAAGCTGCACAATATCGTGCTAGCGGAAGTGCAACCGCTGAAGAAATTCAAGCCTTAGCGGATCGCCGTGCCACAGAAACGTTGGCTGGCGCGCAACGCGATGCACAAACCATCCGTGGTGAAGGCGATGCGAAAGCTGCACAAATTTATGCCGAAGCTTATAAACAAGATCCAGAATTTTTCACCTTTTATCAAAGCTTAAATGCCTACGCTCGTGCATTTAGCGATAAAGAAGATGTTTTAGTATTGCAACCTGAAGGTGATTTCTTCAAATATTTTAATAGCCAGGCAAAACAGTAATCCATGAATAAAAATATCGTAGTATTAGGCAGTCAGTGGGGTGATGAAGGTAAAGGCAAACTGGTTGACTTATTAACCGATCAAGCACAAGCCGTAGTACGTTTTCAAGGTGGTCATAATGCTGGCCACACCTTAGTGATCAACGGTGAAAAAACCGCATTAAGTTTAGTGCCCTCCGGTATTTTGCGTGAACACGTAACCTGTTACATCGGCAACGGCGTAGTATTATCACCGCGCGTGTTATTAGATGAAATTGCTATGCTAGAAAAACGCGGCGTTAAAGTGCGCCAACGTTTACGCATCAGCGCCGGCTGCCCATTAATTTTACCTAGCCACGTACAATTAGATAAAGCGCGCGAATTAGCTTTAGGCAAAGCGGCCATTGGCACCACTTGCCGCGGTATTGGCCCTGCTTACGAAGATAAAGCCGCACGCCGCGGATTACGCGTATTTGATTTATTTTATCCCGCACAATTCGCCAGCAAACTTGCTGCACTTTTAGAATATCATAACTTTTTATTACAACAGTATTACCACACGGATCCAGTTGATGTGCAACAAATTACCGATGAAAGCTTAGAACTAGCCGAACAAATTCGCCCCATGGTCACTGATGTAGTACGCGAATTACACGAACTACGCGCACAAGGCGCCAATATTTTATTTGAAGGTGCACAAGGTGCATTTTTAGATATTGATCACGGCACGTATCCATTCGTCACCTCTTCCAACACCACCGCAGGCAGTGTTGCAGGCGGCAGCGGATTTGGCCCACGCTATTTAGATTACGTATTAGGCGTAACCAAAGCCTACACCACCCGCGTAGGCGGTGGCCCAATGCCAACCGAATTAAACGATGAAGTGGGGCAACATTTAGCGCAACGTGGCCATGAATTTGGCACCGTTACCGGCCGCGCAAGACGTTGCGGCTGGTTAGATATTGCATTGCTGCGCAAATCCATTGAAATAAATAGCATGACCGCATTATGCATTACTAAACTAGATGTATTAGATGGATTAAAAGAAGTAAAAATCGCCGTAAGCTATCGCTTAGGCAACGAAGAATGGCAAATCCCCCCCGTAGACACCCAACAATTCGCCGCCTGCGAACCCATTTATGAAACCTTACCCGGTTGGGAAGGCACCACCCAAGGCGTTACCGATATGAACGCATTACCAGAAAACGCAAAAAAATACTTAAAACGCATAGAAGAATTAACCGGCATTCCTATTCATATTCTATCAACTGGCCCTGATCGCAAAGAAACCATAATCATCAAACATCCCTTCGCAAAATAAACAACAAACAAAACAAAGTAAAGTAAAACGAAATGAAGAAAACGAAATAAAGCATCCTTGATTAGTTTGACGGACGCGGCTCCTGGGCCTCTTTCGTCAACCTTGTGCCGCAGGGATGCGGCACTAGAGCCTACAGGGAAGTATTTACGGCGTGTTGACGAAAGAGGCCCAGGAGCCGCGTCCGTCAAACTAATCAAGGATTCCTTATGAGTGCCGGGGAGAGGACTCGAACCTCCACAGGGTTACCCCCACTAGTACCTGAAACTAGCGTGTCTACCAATTCCACCACCTCGGCATGTCAGGCTTACATAAAAAACACAACCGCGGAAATCGCCGCAGTAGCAAACACCGGAGTTTTAATAACCGTCCAACCCCACAACTTATGCCCAATATTCAACACAGCCAGCACAATAATCGAAGGATAAGCAATCAACAACAACGGCGCAATCAATTGCACAATACTACCAAAACCAATAAACGACATCGCATAAGCAACGATCACCGTACCAATTAAAAATGCAGGGTAATAACGTTCTTTACCAGTGAATTCAATACAAATCACTTCCGCAAACACCGAAGCCAATGCCACAGCGGTCGTTAAACACGCCAGCGAAACCACACCATTCACCACCCAGCCCGCATTATTACCGAGAATTTCATAACTTAAATAAGCAATCAATTCATCCGCATCCAACTCTGTCAGCGCGCCGCTATATTTTGCCGCCAGCAAACAAAACCCGATATACACTAAGCCCAATAAAACCGCACCAATAACGCTAGCCCAGGCCGCATGATGAAAAATATGCTTTTGTTGTGTAGCTACATCTTCATGAGCAAAGCGCGATTGCAGTGCGGCAATAATTACCGTAGAGAAAAATAACGCCGCTAATAAATCCAACGTGTTATAACCCTCTAATGCGCCACGGAAAAATGTATCTAACGGAGTCATTCCGCTAGGAACAGCTGGAATGCTAGAAGTTTGCATTAAACCCGCAATGGTAATCACCGCAAGCAAGATAATTAATAACGGCGTTAATAAATAACCTAAAATATCCACGATAGCATTACGTTTATACGCCATCGCTAAAATCAACAAACAAAATATCCCATTAAAAACCCATGCAGAAATATCTACGCCAGACAGAACCATAGTAGATTGCGATAAAGTAATCGTGCGCGGCATTCCCGCAAAAGGCCCCAATATCGCCATGATTAAGAAAATTAAAAACAAGCCCGGCCCTTTGCCCAAGCGTAAAAAATAACTTTTATAATCCCCACGGTAGAGCATCATGGATAACAAACCAATAAACGGCAGCACAATCCCGGTGAGCATCAAACCCAGTGAGGCATAACTCACGTTTTCCCCAGCTGTTTGCCCCAACACCAAAGGAAACACCACATTTCCCGCACCAAAAAACATAGAGAACATGGAAAATCCTGTGGCCAGAATAGAAGCTTTTTTCAACGCAGACATGGAAACCTCATTTTTAGACTAAACCATTAACCCTAACGTTTTGGGCTTGTTATGTCAAGAACAGTCCTTTTGGTGTCAGTCCTTTTTTTGTCCTTTTTGCGGTAGTGCTAGATTCTTGCAGATGTTTATTTTCAATGTTAGAATGCGAACTAACACTTATGCATCATGGGGTAAATGATAGTGTTACCTTTCTAAGGATAATTATGCTACATATATTTGAACAGTATGATCTAAACTCCGCAAGTCATGAGCAGCTTTTGCAATTGATTGACCAGATGATTGTGCAGATACGTTGCCAGAACCACCATATGAGAGGCTGGCTCGCTAAAGAAGGCAAACTAAAGAACATGTCCACTGAACTTATTGAAAAAGTGGCAATTAAAATGGCAATAGAGATAGAGTTAGATGATCCATTTAGTGATCTCTCCAAGCTTACTACTTTTTATTGCGCATTAGATAATCTCACTGAATCTGGATTATTAACACTCAAATTCAAATGGTTAATTCCCCATTTCGCTGAGAAAGGTCTCCAAACGCTTATTGTTACAACGCCGGGAGTGATGGAAACTTACAGACAAAGTGGAACAAGGGGAGCAGTGGTTGATATCTGCAAGCCGTTAAGAACATTCGTTAGCAAAGGTTTGGTTGATCCACGCTTTTATCCATTTCTTACCGAATATCTAGATAGATTATTAGCAACAGAGCAATTTACCAATGACCCAAATGATCTGAATATTATGCGTCTTTTAAGAAATACAATGAATCCTCGACCAGCTCAGCCAGCATCTCCTAGGGTTGCTCTTCAATAATAAAAAGTTGCGATAAAAAATCTTCAGCTTTTAGTATTTTTATATGATGGCTTCGATATTCCTGTTGCAGCGATTTCACTATTTGCACAGCAGGAAAATTATATTTTTGATGGAAATAGTGCAATCCGTTTGCAGGTTTAGCATCCGATAATTTTACTTCGATCAGGGTTTCGACTATCTGATTAGTGATAATAGTAAAATCTACTGCTTTTCCTTCTTTCGTACGCAAATAATGTAAATGACAATCTTCCGCGTGATAATCCGTGCGCGCATAAACATGTTTTAATAAACTCACTGCCGTTAAGTTTTCCAATTTGCAAGCTTCATCGCCTGTAACCATACCGGTATCAAAAAAATAAATTTTCGGTTCTTTAATCAAACTTCTGGCAATATTTTTTGCATAAGGGGTTACTCTAAAAATAATATATAATGCTTCCAAAATTTGAATATAAGTTTTGACTGTGGTAGGCGAGATGCCTACCTCTTCAGCTAAAGATTGATAAGATATAGGCGAGCCTACACGATGGCGCAACAGATCAAAAATCAATTGAATGGCTTTAATATTGTGAATTTTTTCAAATTCAAATATATCCGTGCTTAATAAACTATTTTTATATTGTATACGCCAACGTTCGGCATCAATAGCAACATCCTCAAAATAAGGTTCAGGAAATCCTCCTCGAACTAATAAACGATCTAGATCAACCGCCTCTCCTGCTTGATTTAATTCCGCTAATGATAAAGGCAATAAACGATGACGAGAATAACGCTCCGCTAATGAATCACCTAGTTGCCCATGCACATCAAGCTGCGCACTGCTAGTCACTAAAATCCTCATATGTTTGGGCTTAGTATCATATACGCTCTGCAAGTAATTTTTCCAATCAGGCATTTTATGCAGCTCATCTAAAATAAGCAGCTCAACATTTTCAAGCCAGGCGCGTTCTCGAATAATCGAGCGGTTTTTGACTTGGTCGAAGTTTAAATAAAGGGAATGGGTAAAGTGCTTGGCAATATCCCTTGCCAGCCAGGTTTTGCCTACTTGCCGTGGGCCAACTAGGAAAACCATTTTTTTATCTAGATCATTCAAGATGGCAGAAGTTTGAATTCTTTGCATAAGACCAAACCATTTTAAGTTGGAGAAAAGTCTAGACTATTCTACATTATATTGGAGAAAAGTCAACAAATGGGGAAATTTGAGCAAAAGTTATAGGGAAGATTTAAATAATTGTGGGGGTGGAATATAAGCTGTACTTACATACAGCTTATATTTCTTGCGAGAAGGGGCTATTGTGATGATTGTTGGTTCATAGCAGGCATTTCCATACCAGGTGCGCTGATACCGGTGAAAATACCGAAAGCTCCTAGAACCCAGATGATAACGCATACTATTACAACGATATTTAAAATGGTTTTAATAGAACTTGCCATAGGCACGAATCTATTAATTAACCATAATAAAACGCCCACGATTACTAATCCGATAATGATATTTAGTAAAGGCATAACATGCTCCTATAGATATTATTGTATTTAGTTTAGAATTAGCCTAATTGTAGTCGAAAAGCATATTTTATCCATGATTAAACCGTTAATATTAGGCAATAAGACCTTCCCAATCAATATCATTCAAGGCCCATTGGCTGGCATTAGTTGTGCGCCATTTCGTGCGCTTGCTTGGCGTTATAGCCAGCCAGCGTTTTCTTGTACGGAAATGATTTCCTGTAAGACCCTTTTGCATTCCTCGTTGAAAACTCAGCAACGGTTTATTGAAAAAGATCCGCAAGAAGGGCCCGTATGTTTCCAATTAGCCAGCAGCGACCCCCTGGAACTGGCAGAAGCCACTAAAAAGGTAACCGATCTAGGTGCAGATTTAATTGATTTAAATTGCGGATGCCCGGTTAAAAAAATTCGCAGCAAAGGTGCAGGTTCGCGCTTGCTCACAGAGGCAGGCACTTTGTATAAATTAATTCGTGCCATGAAAGACAATACCCATTTGCCCGTTTCAATTAAAATTCGCGTAGAAGGTGGGCAGGAAAAATTCAATCAGGAGATTGCCAAAGTTGTTAGCGAGGCTGGTGCAGATTTTTTAGTGGTGCATGGGCGGCATTGGACAGAGCATTATGAAACACCTTGCCGGCATGAAGAAATTCAATTTTTTGTTGAGGCGTTAAAAATTCCGGTGATTGGTAATGGTGATATTGCCGATGTGGAATCGTTGCAGAGAATGTTTGCCACAGGCTGTGCAGGCGTTATGTTGGCGCGCGCCGGCGTTGGCAGGCCGTGGTTAATTGCCAAATTAATTGCCGATATGCACGAGGAGCCATTTACGCTGCCTAGCAACACGGAAATGGGTGTTGTGTTTATTGAGCACGTACAACGCCTTGCAGCCTTGCTAGGCAATGAAAAATTTGCCATCTTACAAGCTCGGCAATTTGCCAAATATTATGCCCATAGGTTGCAGCTGAAAGCCAAATTTGTTGAGGAAGTGAATGTTTGTAGTGAGTTAGGTGATTTGGAAGCGATAGCTTTGCGGTATTTTGAATAAATAATTGTAGGATGGACAGGGCATTGACGTCCCGATCCACCCTACATATTATTATTTACCTCTTTTAGCTTTCTTTGCAGCGCGTTTTTCTTTCAAGGTTTTGGTCGCTGCTTTTTTGGTTTCTTTCTTGGTATCTCTAGATTTAGACATGGTGATTCTCCTTAAAAATGGGGTTGAAGTTTTTTCCGTAACACTTGATGATAATAATATAAAAGAGATGATAAGCAGAGTCAATATTTATTATGGGATATCTGATTTATAGGCATTACCATTTGAACTATTTCTGTGTCATTCCCGATGGTAAGATCTTTTTACGGAGATATCTCTTAGCCGAGGGAATGACACAGAAATAGTTCAAATGGTAATGCCTGCTAATCAGGCAGACGCATCTTTTGTTCACGAGAATACAGGACAATTTGTGCTATGTTAACGTGAGCAGGGCGGGTAATGGCATAGAGAATACTATCAGCAATATCTGCTGATGTTAGTGCGTGAAAATCACGATAAAGCGCATCGGCTTTTGCAGCATCGCCTTTAAAACGCACTAAGCTAAACTCAGTTTCTACCATGCCAGGATCAATTTCTGTTACTCGAATAGCGCTGTTAATCGCTTCTAAATTTAAAGTTTTAGAAATAGCGCTTACAGCATGTTTGGTTGCGCAATAGACACTGCCGCCGGCATACACATTATTGGCAGCAGTAGAGCCGATGTTGATCACATGCCCTTTATTTTGTGCATACATTTTGGGTAATACTGCGCGTAGCATATATAACAGGCCTTTTACATTAACATCAAACATAGTTTCCCAATCTTCTATATCGGCGTTATGCAATTGTTCCATGCCTAAAGCGCCGCCAGCGTTGTTAACTAAAACATCAATTTTTTGGAATTCAGCAGGAAGATTAGCGATGGCCGTATTCACCGCTATTTTGTCGCGAACATCTAACAGCATAATATGTACTTTAACATTATAGGCTTGTTCTAGTTTTGCTTTTAATTTTTTTAAGCGATCTTCTCGGCGAGCGCACATAATAATATTGGCGCCGTGTTCGGCAAATAAAACGGCACAAGCTTCACCAATTCCGCTAGTAGTGCCGGTGATTAATATCGTAGAATTTTTTAACAGATGTTGCATAAAATACCTATAAATTAAACCTGTTGTCCTGCCGCCCAGCCAGAAGACCAAGCCCATTGGAAATTATATCCGCCTAACCAGCCAGTGACATCCACTACTTCACCGATAAAGTATAAACCAGAAATATGGTTCACTTCCATGGTTTTTGATGATAGAGCATTACAATCCACACCGCCTAACGTAACTTCCGCTGTGCGGTAACCTTCGGTGCCATTAGGCAGAATTTGCCAGTTTTGAATGTGTGCGGCAATTTCTGCAAATTCCCGATGGGAAATGGTAGCCAAATGCTTAGTTAAAATTTCTGGCGAGAAAAAAACTTCAATAATACGTTTAGGTAAATATTCCGCCAAAATAGTTTTTAATGGTTTTGGCGGATGTTGCGATTGTAAAGTTTTTAATTGCTCTAACAGATTTATTTCCGGCAGCATATGCACGGTAAAAGTTTCTCCAGGCTGCCAATAAGAAGAAATTTGCAAAATAGCGGGGCCGCTCAAACCACGGTGAGTAAATAATATGTTTTCATGAAAGCTTTGTCGATTATTATATACTTTACAATTTACCGAAACGCCAGACAAAACCGAAAATTTTGTTAAATCATGGGCAGGTAATGTAATAGGCACCAGAGCGGCGCGTGTTGGCCAAACCGGGATAGAAAATTGCTCAGCAATTTTATAACCAAACGCACTAGCGCCCATAGTCGGAATGGATAATCCGCCACTGGCAATAACTAATGATTGACAATGAAAATCATCACGATTGGTTTTAATGATAAAATGCTGTTGGCCAGGGTTTTCAATGTGTTCCACAATCGTATTTAATTGGATATCTACATTAGCTAATTCACATTCTTGTAGCAACATATTCAGAATATCCTGCGATTTATGATCGCAGAATAATTGTCCCAAGGTTTTTTCATGAAATGCAATTTTATATTTGCGCACTAATTCAATAAAATCCCATTGGGTATAACGGCTCAATGCGGATTTACAAAAATGCGGATTTTGCGAAATAAAATTATCAGGGTGAATATTATAATTGGTAAAATTACAGCGCCCGCCACCGGACATTAGAATTTTTTTGCCGGTTTTATTGGCGTGATCCAATACTAGGACTTTGCGTTTACGTTTGCCCGCTTCTATGGCGCACATTAAACCCGCAGCGCCCGCACCGATAATAATGACATCGACTGTTTGCATGATAGAATATTAGACCACAGCACCAAATAAATGACCAACACCTGCCGTTACTGCCATCGCCAGCGTTCCCCAAAAGGTAACGCGCACAGTTCCTGATGTTAATGGTGCGCCACCAATTTTTGCGGCTACTGCACCTAATAATGCAAGAGAAATTAAAGCAGCTCCAAAAATGGTTGAAATAATATCGGTAGAAGTAATTGTGGTAACAAAAAGTGGTATGGCAGCACCTATCGTAAAACTACCTGCAGAAGATAATGCCGCTTGCAGCGGACGGGGAGTAGCTATTTCAGTAATACCAATTTCATCCCGTGCATGTGCACCTAAGGCATCAAATTCCATCAATTGTTCTGCTACTTGATGAGCAAGCTGTTGGGTAAGACCGCGTTTAATATAAATTTCAGTTAATTCTTTTAATTCTGCAGGTCTATTGGTTTCTAATTCACGACGCTCTAATTCAAGTTCAGCTTTCTCATTGTCGGCTTGCGTGCTGACGGATACATATTCGCCCGCTGCCATAGACATGGCGCCAGCCACTAACGCTGCAATACCCGCAATCAATATTTCGTCATGCGAGGCGTTAGCTGCAGCAACACCAATAATTAAACAAGCAGTGGAAATAATGCCGTCATTTGCGCCTAAAACAGCCGCACGCAACCAGCCAATGCGCTTAGTACGATGATGTTCGCCGTGAATAACATGCATAAAGGATTTCCAAGAAATAGTTCCCTACATTCTAGCTGGTTTTTGCAAAAAGAATAAGGGGAAGCTTTGTAAAGAGATCTCTTCATTGGGAATGACACGTATAAAGTTCAATATTAACGGGTAAGACGATAAATTAGTATCGCAGCTCGCTGGGTATTGATATTGAGCGAGTTAATATCCAATCTTTCATTGACTGTATGTGTGCCGCCGCCTACAGGGCCTAAGCCAGCAAGATTGGCAGGGATTAGTGCCGCCACATGGGAAATATCAGCAGCGCCGCGCTGATCAGGCGGCACAGCGCTAACAGCGGGATATCCTAAATCTATACTCACATCACTATACATTTCCAACAGACGTTGATTATTAGCAGTAGGGGGCATGGCAGGAATAGCATCTTCAAAACTAATGATCGACATAGTGCCAGGTAAAGCTTGTTTAGTAATTTCGATTACGGTGGATTTTATAAATTGTTGTTGTTCAGCCGATATAAAACGCATATCACCTTTAGCACGCGCAATCTGTGCTACTACATTATTTTTTCCATAGCCGGTAGCTTTGCCAGTATTTTTTTCTATATCCGCTTCTGTACCACCTATAAAAACGCCCGGATTAAATGTTATATATTCTTGATCAGCCAGTTGCTGATGCGCGGTATCTAAAACTCGCGACAATTCAAATATGGCACCAGAACCTGTGCCATTTTGGGATAAAGTAGAAGAATGTGCTTCTTTGCCTATGCTAGTTATTTCCCAATTATCCACTCCGCGACGCGCAATGATAGCAGTGCCTATACCTGAAGAAGGTTCAAACTCTAAAGCAACATCAGCGCCTTTTGCCGCTTGTAATAATGGCGCTCTGGAAATAGTGGTAGGTTTTCCAGAATTTTCTTCATCGCCCATTAATGCAATAGTAATATTGGTATTATCTAAGGCTCCTTGAGCATATAAAGCTTTTAAAGCATATAAGATTAACACTATGCCACCTTTATCATCTGCAACTCCAGGCCCTATTGCAAGATTGCCTTCTCGTTTAAACTCCTGAAAAGAACTATCTTTAGGAAACACGGTGTCCAGGTGGGCGATCAATAATAAATGTTTTCCTTGCGTTCCTTTTCTGGTCAGCAATAATGTTCCGGCACGTTGTATTTCTGCGGGCGGATATTTCCATTCACTGGAAAAACCTAATAGCTCAAATTCATTTTGCACAATTTCCCCCACTTTATGCACACCGGCTAGATTATTAGTGCCGCTATTGATGTTTACCAGTTTTTCTAAAAGAATTAACGCATCTTTTTGATTTTGCTCGACTGTTGTTGCAATATTTTTTTCTGTGGGCGTAAAGACTGTGCTAGCATCACCAGCTAGAAGCGGGCTGGAAAAAACGAATATTAAGATAAAAATATTTTTTTTCATTGCTGTTTCTCGGCCTCCAAACATTTACACCTATTTACATTAATTCTACTAGTGTTCAATGCAAAAGGCCATTATAATGAATTGCAAAAGGATGGATTCAATTAATGATTTCGGCTCGGCAAATATTAAGTGACACATTCGGCTATAGTGATTTCCGCGGTAATCAAGCAGCGATTGTTGAACATCTTATAAAAGGCAATGATGCGTTAGTTTTAATGCCTACTGGGGGTGGAAAATCGCTTTGTTATCAAATACCTGCCATTTCCAGACCTGGTGTTGGCATTGTGATTTCACCTTTGATAGCGTTAATGCATGATCAAGTCGATGCTTTATTACAACTAGGCGTTAAAGCCGCTTTCCTGAATTCCAGCCTAGATGCAGCGGAAGCTTGGAAAGCTGAACAAGCGATGGTTGCAGGCCAATATGATTTAGTTTATGTAGCTCCCGAACGTTTGTTAACACCTAAGTTCTTGCAATTATTAGAACAAATGGAGATAGCCTTATTTGCTATCGATGAAGCACATTGCGTTTCGCAATGGGGCCATGATTTTCGCCCTGAATATACCCAGCTTTCAATTTTACATAAACAATTCCCCCATGTTCCGCGCATCGCATTAACCGCTACCGCAGATGCGCCTACACGCCAAGAAATTATTGAACAATTGCAATTAGAAAAAGCGCAACAATTTATTGCAAGCTTCGATCGGCCCAATATTCGCTATCACATTGTGCAAAAACAAAATGCACGCGAGCAATTGCTAAACTTTTTAGAAACCGAACACCGCGGTGATGCAGGAATCGTTTATTGTTTATCGCGCAAACGCGTAGAAGAAACCGCAGAATGGTTAAGCGAAAAAGGTTGGAATGCATTACCTTATCATGCCGGGCTTAGCAATTCTCTCCGCCAAAAAAATCAGCGGCGTTTTATTCAAGAAGAAGGCTGCATCATAGTGGCAACGGTTGCATTTGGCATGGGGATTGATAAATCTAATGTGCGGTTTGTCGCGCATTTAGATTTACCTAAAAGCATAGAAAGTTATTATCAAGAAACTGGTCGTGGTGGACGTGATGGGCTACCGGCAAATGCATGGTTGGCGTATGGTTTAAATGATATTATCACGTTACGCCAAATGTTAGATGCTTCCGAAGCCGATGAGCAACGCAAACGCTTAGAACGGCGTAAGCTGGATACCCTGTTGGGCTTTTGTGAAACTACAGTCTGCCGCCGCCAAGTGTTGCTGCATTATTTCAGCGAACCTTACACAACCGCATGTAATAATTGCGATAATTGTTTGCAACCAACTGCCACATGGGATGGAAAAATAGCTGCACAAATGGCTTTATCTTGTGTTTATCGCACCGGTCAACGCTTTGGAGTTAAACATTTAATTGATGTGTTATTGGGAAAATCCACTCCGCAAATTCAACGCTTCAGCCACGATAAAGTTTCTACTTTCGGTATTGGCCAGGAATATACACAAGCACAATGGCAAAGTATTTATCGCCAATTAATTGCGGCTAACTTTTTAACCATTGATTTTAATGGTTATGGTAGCGTTAGATTCACAGAAAAAAGTCAAATGCTATTACGCGGCGAACAAACCATTGCATTACGCCAAGAAAAAGAAAAGCCCAAGAAAAAAGCCAAAGCTGAACGTGAGAAAAAATCTGCTAGCACGCCAAGTGATATTTTATGGCTTGCATTAAAAGAAAAACGTTTAGAATTAGCGCGGGCACAAGCAGTGCCGCCTTATATTATTTTTCATGATAGTACTTTAATTGAAATTTATAAAAACAAACCCAAAACATTAGAAGAATTTTCCACGATTTCTGGAGTAGGGCAACACAAACTACAGCATTATGGCCAAATGTTTATAGAAGTAATTAAAGCGTGCTAAAAAAGAGATCAAATATGGAAAAAATATTAAAAATTATTTTAATCCTCCCCGGCAGCAGCAGAGAAGCCACTAGAAATACAGTATTTGCTCATGCTTTATTGAAAGAAGGCTTATTATCAGATAACAAAACCCTGCACGATGAAATCCGATCTGCAGATGATAAAGAAATTATCCATGTCATCCGCTTTCATGGCTTAGGAGGGACTCCACCCCCATCGCCATTCGCAAATCCATTAGGATACTTTATTACGATAGGACAAAACTTAAACCAATTTGTTACCAGCGTAGGTATAGATGAAAATGTAACACAAGCTAAAACTGAAATACAAAATTTAATCACCAAAGAACAAGCATCAATAGTAAATGTAGCAATGATAGGCTACAGTCGAGGATGTTTACAAGCAGTAGCGATTACCAATGAACTGCAAAAAATTAAAACTTTTCCCGGAAATAAAATAAAAGTTAACTTGTTATTAATTGATCCAGCTGGAGGTGTGATTGATGGTTTTGCACAACACAGGCATGAATATAATTATTACCATATATCAGCAGATGTTAAATCTATTTTTATTTTTTTGAATGATATGAACCCCAAGTATTTAGTTAAATCCTTGCGTGAATTTTATACTAATGAAGTCTCTATGGATCAAGTGGTTTCGTTTATACTGCCCGATCTGGAGCATGCGCATGGAGAAAACCTAGTGGAGTCCGATGTGGATATAGAATCTCCCTTATATTTTTTACTGCATTGCACACGTTTGTTTTTGCAAGATTTTATAGCAGACAAACTCATAACAGAAGAAGACGTGCTTGCTGCAGAGTCAGGCCAAGCTTTAATCCAATATATTTCTCAACATCATGCAGCCATAAAACAGGTAAATACCGATGGCCCTAGTGCACTTTGGCGCCGCTTCGGGCACCGATTCACTCATGTAAAAAGTACCACAGATATTGATAAAAACTCAGCTGGACCGCTGCAGGTTTTCTTACATAATCAGCTTGCTAAGGTAATTGCCGGCTAATTAGCGGGCGACCGTAGCTTGTGCTAAACTTATTTGAATTTTTAAATGAGAAAAAATAGCTATGTTAAAATCTAATAAATTCAATTTATACGCTGGTTATTTCGCATTTATACTAATGGTGATTGGCGGCATAACATTTTTATCGTTTGCTAGCGAGTCCCCAGATACTACGGCTAATGCTGCCAGTGCAGAAACGCCCGCTCCTGTTGTCTCGACAATGACAGGCGCACTATTGCCTTCGCACCGTATCGTTGCCTATTATGGAAACTTCGAATCCAAAAGAATGGGTGTTTTAGGCCAATACCCCACAGATGAAATGCTCTCCATGTTAAACAAAGAAGTTGAAAGATGGCGGGAAGCGGATCCTAAAACACCAGTGATTCCCGGCATTGATTATATCGCAGTGGTTGCACAAGGCAGCCCAGGTGCCGATGGAATGTATCGTTCCCGCATGCCAGATAGTGAGATTCAAAAAGCTATTACATTAGCGAATCAAATACACGGAATAGCCGTGCTGGATCTGCAAATAGGGCACAGCACAGTTGAAGCTGAAATTCCGCGGCTTGAACAATATCTGGTATTACCCAATGTGATGCTTGCTTTGGATCCAGAGTTCTCTATGAAAACCGGAGTGGCTCCAGGTAGAGAGATTGGTTCTTTGAATGCGCAAGATATCAATTTTGCTATAGACTATTTGGCAAAATTAGTGAAAGAACATAATTTACCACCGAAAATTCTGGTGATACATCGTTTCACTTCACACATGGTTTTAGATTACAAAGATATTAAAGTAGTTCCTGAAGTGCAAATTGTGATGGATATGGATGGCTGGGGTTCCAAAGCGAAAAAAACCGATACCTACGACAACATTGTGCATCCACAAAAAGTGGAATTCACTGGCTTCAAATTGTTTTATGTAAACGATTTGAAACCACCTAGCACAGGCCTATTTTCGCCTACTGAGATATTAAAATTACAACCACAAGATCCGCCGTTGTATATTTTGTATCAGTAAGGAGCTGTACCGTGAGGCCACAAGATATTCAACATTTCTATAAAGAAGCACTGCATGAAGCCAAACAAGGTTTGGCAGAAGGCGGTATCCCCATAGGATCTTTATTAGTTCATGATGGGAAAATTCTAGGCCGCGGGCATAATCGTCGTATTCAAGAAAGCAGTGTGATTTTGCACGGCGAAATGGATGCGTTTGAAAATGCCGGAAGAATCCATCCGGCTGTTTATGCAACATCCACTTTATTTACCACACTTTCACCTTGCGCAATGTGTTCAGGTGCCGCATTACTTTATAAGATCCCGCGAATTGTGATCGGAGAAAATAAGAATTTCAAAGGCGAAGAAGAGCTGCTGCGCGCGCGCGGAGTGGAACTTATTATCTTGCAGGATGAAGAAACGATTTATTTAATGAACGAATTCATCAAAAATAATTTACATTTATGGCATGAAGATATTGGTAAAAATTCAGTTAAAATCACCGCTGCTTCTGAGAGTTGATAATGAATAAGCAATCCAAAATTATTATCATAGGCGCAGGGCTTGCCGGTTTAACCGCGGCCTATCGGCTCTGTCAAAAAGGGTACAATGTTGAAATTTATGAAGCCCACCCACGTGTAGGCGGCCGTGTGCATTCTGTTGCCATTAAAAATCTTGATGAAGATTATTCTATTGCTGAACTAGGCGCCCAGAACATTACGGATGGTGGTGAGGCAAAAAATTTTATAGCATTAGCGCAAGAATTTAATATAACTTTCAATGAAAATTATGTGGAATTTTCTTCGCAATTTTATGATGGGAAGAATTTTGTAGATGATGCTGCATTACTTAAAAGTCTGAATATAAAACGAGAAGAACTTGAAAAGAAGTTAGCCGATTTAGAGGAGTCTTGTTATTCCATGCAAGAAGTATTAGATGAAATGCTATCAGATCAACCTACATTGAAACGTCTTTTTACTTTTATGCTTACTGGATATGAAGGCTCATCGCCCAGTTTATTATCAACCTATCACAATATTATTACATTTAAATATATGTTGTTAGGCGGTCTTTCTGAGGTACATGAGATTTCCGATGAAAATGATAAATTACATACGCAATCTGTCAAAGGTGGTAATGCTTTATTGCCATTGAAGTTAGCTGAAAAATTAGGGGAACGCCTGCATATAAATAAAGCCTTAAAGCAGGTTGAGCGTGCGGGAAATAAAAAAATAGTTTTAAAATTCCAAGATGGCGATACAACTTGCTGCGACCAATTGATTTTGGCAATTCCAGCGCCAGTTTACAAAGATATTATGTTTGCTAAAGATGTTATAAAGAAAAAGCAGTTAGATTTGATCAATAAAGTTCAATATGGAAAAAATGCCAAAATATTAATCCCCATTCAATATAGAGATATCGAGCATAACAGTATTATTACCGATAATATGATTGGGTTTTTTAATACTGATAGAAAATTGCTCAACATGTATTTTATCAATGATAATGGCAGTTATTATTTTAAAGATAAACTTTTTGCAGAAACATTACCCATATTAAAGCAAGGTTATCAACAAGTAAAATTTAACGAATCACCGCCGGTTATCGCAAAAGAAGAACAATTATGCCAATACGAGACACCTGTTGCAAAATCTTGGGTGAGTGACCCTTATACAAAAGGCTCTTATTCAAATTATAGTGTTGCATTAGAAGATCAATTAAAACAAATAATCCCTTATCGAAATATCACTGTAAAAAAGATTTTCCAACCCATTAATGATCAAATTTTCTTCATAGGTGAACATACCACCATTCTTTCTGAAATCGGCACAATGGAAGCAGCTATTGAATCTGGTGAGAGAATTGCAAAGCTATTTTAAAAATGCGGATTAATTGGTTCTTGTGAGATGGGTGGACTGAGGGTAGGAGGAGGAGTAAGCATACCCAATATCGTATGTGTGTCTGTTGCAGCCGGGCCTTCGCCTTGCGACTGATTAGTGAGAACTTGAGTCAGAGTTAGAGCGCGTTCAAGTCTTTGTGAGGAAGCTGATGTTGCCTCTGCAGCTGGTGCACTGGTCATCAATACTTCTAAAGCTCTCCATACCTGTGGAGCATCTATATTTTGATTAACAAAGCTCAACTCTGCTCTATGATAGTTTGCAGCCGTAGTAAAAAAACTATCCTGATGGCAATTCATCACATCACAAAAAGCATCTACAATGATTTGAGTCGCAAAATTTCCATTTAAATTGTAATAAGTAAGACTAGGCAAAGCAGCATCTATTTTATAAACAACAATCGCCCATTGATCGTTTGCGCTATCTACCACTACTGGCACTAATAATTTTGTAACACCTGTTCGTTGCATATAATTTTCTACCTCTTCTTGATTTAAGGCACGTTTTTCTTGAGCAAAATTATTAAGCAAGCACCCGCGAAGAAACCAAGCATCAAAGTCAGGCGCAGGAGCATGTTGTTCATACATAAATGACGGCCACATCGAATGCCCTTCAGCAAATCGCCTAATTAAATCGGCTCGCTCAAAAGAGTAGGTGTCACGTGAAAACGGCATAAGCGGGTCCTCCAGATGACTCATTATATATCTTCGACGCAATTAAAGATAAAGGGGTTTGTCCCCTTCTCTTCTTGATTTGCACCCACAGAAAAAATATGATAATTTAAATTCAGTTAGTTACAGCGCCGATTTGAACCTCAGATTGCGGGCGCTTAATAAATCCAGCTAAAGCGTAGGAACCCCCCTTTTCCCCATACGGTAAAAAAGGTTTAAGGTTTATGGTCCTCTGGTTTAGCTTTAATAATGAACCGGAGAACAACATGACAGGCGTTTTTAGTGATTTCCTTTCAATAATCCCTCCAGTAAATTTTGCCGCCGCAGTTAATGTTGCTCCTCCTCCTGTCGTGACTGTGCCAAATGTAGATGCAGCAGGGTACTGGCCACATTGGCAACTGCTACAAAGGGCTTGGCATGACTCTCCAGCAGGTACTAGCTTAAATTCGGTGGCGGCCAGATTGGGACTCCAGTATCTTGTTGCTCCACTCCAATCTGTAATACCAGGGCCGGAATAATTCGGCGCTAACTAAAAACTAAAGACTTGCCCCACTTTTAGCCGAACCTGGAAGGTGCTGTAAATAGCTTTTATCAGGATCTGACCCCTTTTCTTTTTAGCAGTTTAATTCGGCATGAATTCTTAAACGCCAGACCCCTGATATTCTTTTAATCCCCATATTTTACGCTATACTTTGGAGAAACGTGGGGACAACACCATGAATATTAATCTAGATGAAAACGCGGGAATTTTGTCGGTAAGACCAGAAAGGCCTCTTAAAACTGAAGATTTTTTATAGCTGGCGAAGGTGGTCGATATTTTTATTAAATAAAAAGGCGCGTTAGCTAAGCGCTAGATTATTGAGGAATAAAATGATTAAAAATTTAGATCATGTAACCATTGTCGTTAAGAATTTAAATTTAGCAAAAAGTTTTTTTGAATTATTTGGCTTTAAAGAAACCAGAACAGCTGTCATATCAGGTAATATTATTGCTGCTTATATGCATATCCCCAACATCGAAGCCGATCATGTAACTCTAGTACTAGAAAATGCATCACCCAGATTTGAAATTCAATTATTACGCTATCATCAACCCAACGCTATTGAAGATCCGCATATAACAGAGTTAAATAAAGTAGGGTATAATCATATGTGTTTCGCAGTTGATGATATTGCAAAAGAAATAGATTATCTAAAAAAACATGACGTCACCTTCATAAATGAACTAATGGAATTCCATGACCGCAAACTTATTTATTTACGCGGCCCCGAAAGTATTACCATCGAACTAGCAGAGTGGAAAAAGAATGGCCACCAAAAACCCGTTTTTTCCTAACTTTTTTTAAGGGGTCAAGTCTCAAAATCGGACATTGAGAGATATTCTCTTAGTTTTTGCATTTCGTTTTGAAATGACGTGGAGCAAGCTAACTTATTTTGCACCTGTTTTATTATTCGAGAAACAGTTCTAACGCTAATTTTGTCTAAAGCGGTAACAATGGTTTTATTTTTACATTCAGCGTGCGTGGAGGCGATATATATGCATGAGTTTGGACTCCATAACGTATATGGATATCATTTAACAATGCAAAAAATTGCTCCCGGTGCCCATCTTCATAAAAAATACGCCGACGATTAAGTCCTCGATTCATGACATGATACCAAGCGCCAGGATATTGTATTCGTAAAGGTCTGCTCATCTAGAATTCAATAACCGTTAAATTATATTAATGTCAAATTAAAGTCAATGTCCGGTTTTGAGACTTGACCCCTTTTCTAGGTTGGATCAGAGTTGAGTGCTGGCGTTATAGGTGATAGTGGTTGTCCTCGATGAGGAAGGGGCGCTGTTTGAACGCCGCTATCGCCATGTTCTGAGTCAGTGGATGATACCTGGTCTGTGCTTTCTGATGTCACAGGATTTACGGGAAAATCATTTTCAGATACTGGACTTGCACTTGAAGTGCCTCTAGGTTGTCCAAGTAATGGCCATAGATCTTTAATTGAACTTTCAGGACCTTCACTTGGTCTAAAACGTTTGCTGGTTGGACTAGTCATTGGGCTAGTCAGAGGAGATCTATCACGCTTTGGCTTTGGAGATGTAAGTTCTTGAATAGAATTCTGGCTTGGTGAACTATTGGCACTCCCTACCATTTATTTTTCTCCCGTTTATCAATATTAAAACTTAAATTTATAAGTTAAGAACAACCTAATGTTAAGTATAATAGGTATTAAGCACCTCTAGAAAAAACAAAGGGGGGCACGCACTTTGCTTTTTTCTGATAATTCATTCACTAACGAATTATTTTACCCCACCTATTCCATTTAAGAAAGAATAGCTAGTTTCGCTTAACGATTTTCTAAAACCATAGCCTTGCAATTTTTACCGCTGGGAATGTGGCATATTTAGCCATAACAGCATTTTCTTGAGGTCTTTGATCTTCGTTGAGTATTATTTCGCTATTCATTAAAGTAATATAAGCCCATATACGTGAAGATGATTTGCTGATTTTCTTAGAAAGGTTTTTAATGGAGCATGTGATTTATCGCCAACAGAAAGTTTTGAAGTATCATCATTGCAAAGTATTTGACGAATTATTAGATCTTCAAAAACAACATCCATTGTCGTACTGCCTTTTAAGATTTTTTATGCTTCCTCGGATCTATAAAATTAAACATGGAAAACCTCTTTAGAATAAAGTGAGGGTTAGTATAGCGTTGGAAAATACCTTTGGAAAGTAGTGCTGCCTACCCTGTAGAATACAGAATAGGCAGCCTAGGACTTACTAAGCAAACAAATTATAACCAGTCTATTACGCGGCTAGCTTCGCCTTCAGAAGATCCTAAAGGAGATAAACTCAACGAAGCGGTAGGCATAGTAAAATCTATGCCTAGACTAGCAAAGTATTTAGGATCGTTAGTGTTTCCATCCTTTACACTGACTTCCAATGGCGAGTACTCCAGAGAATGAGTCACAAAATTCTGATACGCCCCCCCCGCTACACAAGAGGTGCCGCCTGTACAGGAAACGCTATTGTAAGCTCCTGCAACGAAATCGCTGGGTAAGGTATCATTTGTAGCAAATTCAACCGCATAGGCCCACACAGGGCTTGCTGCGCCTGCGTTTGAACTAACAATCAGCATAGGGTACTGATAATCATTAGCATCAATGCTGACATCGTACCGCCCCCCTGCTGCACAAATAGCCGTAGATGTCGTTCCTGTACAACTGACTGATTCGAAGAATGCTCCAAAGCTCGCAAGGTCAATGCTCGTGGGTAGATTATGTGCCGCATCAACCTGATAACCCCAGGTGCTACCTCCATTAGTAGTCACTATCAACATTGGATAAGAAGTAGTTGAGGTCCCGTACTGCCCCCCTGCCGCACAGATCGTGGTGGTTGTTGATCCTGTGCATGAAACACCAATAAACTGTGCATTACCTGCAATACCTCCCGAAGGGGGATTGACGTTCTGTTCAACCGGATAGGTCCATACGGTGCCTCCATTGGTACTAAGCGCCAATAAAGAATATTGAGCAAAAGTACCAGCAACATCATAAAATCCAGCCGCGGCACAAACCGCGCTGGTGGTTGCACCTGAACAAGAAACACTATTGAATATCCCACTTGTTCCCATATTTACGGGAGGATTTGCCTCAGTAATTTGATAAGTCCAAATGGTACCACCATCAGTACTGAGTGCTAAAAGAGGAAAAAACTGTTCGCCAGCAAAATTATAATACCCACCTGTCACGCAAACGGCTGTAACGCCTGAACCCGTACAAGCCACACTATTAAGCACTCCAAACTGGAAACCTGGTGGCAAACCACTGACACCACTCACTTCATAAGTCCAGTTAGTGCCTCCATTCGTAGTGGTTGCAATCATAATGTCTTGTTTGTCACCACCCGTAGAACCTTGATAATACCCAACCGCTATACAATAAGATGTGCTTGAGCAAGTAACACTAGTGAACGCAACGCTTTCAACACTGTTATTAGGTACAAAATCACTTGGGGTGCCAGTCCCTCGCTCCACACTATACGACCAATTAACACCTCCATTGCTGCTGACAGCTAACATAGGATAGAAGTTACCGTCTGTTGATTCATAAGAACCACCTGCTACACAAGTGTCACCCGAACAGTTGACATCATTAAAGACCCCTTTATTCAAAAAGTCGAATGGCATTGTTCCTTTAACCTCATCGAGGGAATAGCTCCAGTTTTTTCCACCCGCCGTGCCTACTGCTAAGCTAGGATAAGTTAGGGATCCAGAACCGGTATATGATCCTCCTGCTATACAACCAAGATTTGAACAACTGACACTATTGATGACACCGGCGGCAGAAAATGATGTAGGTAATACACTCGTGCTATCTAATTCAAGTATCCAGTCATCAGTCCCTACAATCGCATTTCCTGATAAAAGAGGATATTCTGCATCTGGAGCGGGTGGAGTTGGATTTACCGTTACATTCAATGGATAGTTTGTTCCCGCACATGTTGTATGATCGGACATGCAAACAAATAAATGATGATGAGGATCCGGATCATTACTACTTACTGGACCCGATACCACTAAATTTAATACGCAACTAGCGCCAGAAGCTAAGTTAAATATAGCACCACAACCGCTACTCGTATTTTGAGTAACATTGGGAGGCAAATACTCTACAACATTTCCGGTTCGGGTCACCGTTGTATTATTAGTCACCGTATACGCCGCATCTACCGTTCCGCCTTGAGGCACGATTGTAGGCAATGTGCCATCGGGAACAATAATAAATGGCAAGGCGAAACTGTTAACGCTAACGCCCAATAGCAAGGTTGTGGCTAAAGTTAGTAGTTTGTATTTAGTACGCATATTTAAATTCCTTTTAATTTTGTTTTGCTCGTTAAATTTATTGGCTTTGTTCCCAGATAAAATAAGTTAACTGCAGCATAATTTCTTGATTATATAAGTGGTGCTTCTCAATACTATGATGTAGCTCTGTGGTATTCAAATAAGATTTTTCTAAGCTCGCTTTACCTAAATCAGTGAAACGATAGCCCAGTCCCAGACGTAAATAATCATTAATGTCATAATCCACACCGACTGCAAAACTGTAACTAAAAGAAACTTCAGTGTTATCTTTATATTCGGGAGTAAAAGCAAGGAAAGGATTTACATTAGTACCATAGTTTTCTGCTCGATTAACTCCTAAACCCAAGCCAACGGCGAAATAAGGATGATAGTCTTCTTTCCATTCAGCCAATATTTTATTTTCCCACATAAATTGATAGCTTCTTACTTTGAAGTGATATTCATAAACATCAGGCGAAACTTCATCTGCGTTTTGTGTAAGAGTACCTTCAGATGAAAAAGGTGAGGTTTGATAATAAGCTACAGCGGATTGGAATCTCCAATCAGGATTCCAATTATATTCTACTCCTAAAAACCCGCCCCACAATCCTCTCGTTTGGGTTTCTTGTTTTGAATCATAATCATATGTAGTAAAGCCCACATCATAATTAGCTGAAGCATCTACTTTCGAGAAGGCTAACCCTCCCATCACGCCAATAACAGAACGGGCATTTACTTCTTCTAATTTTTCAAAAATATCGCAGCACTGTTTGGCAAAACAGATAGAGGGTAAAAGAGTGAGAGTAAGCAAACTGGGTAATAATCTCGATACTTTCATACAAAACCTTCCTTAGTTTTATAAATAAATTTTCAATACAGATATCCCGCCAAGTCTATGACATAATTTATTTAAATGCAATTTGTAATATTTTTACGTCGAAAAAAATCATCACAAATAAATAAACATGGCATCACCATAGCTAAAAAATCGATATTTATTCTCAATAGCAGAATTATAAGCGGCCAAAATACTTTCGCGCGTAGTAAATCCTGAAACCAACATTAATAAAGTAGATTTAGGCAAATGAAAATTGGTAATTAATGCATCAATCACATGAAACTGAAAAATGAATGGGGTCAAGTCTTGAAATGTGACATGCAAACCATTTTCCTGATGTCAGGAAAATGGTTTGTTAAAAGCGGTGGGAATTATTCGGCCTATCCATGCGCCTCACCTGCGCACTGCGCACGTTCAAAATTGCTTCCAGATGGATTCCCGCTTACTACTTCGGGAATGACGGAAATTAAAGTATAAAAAAGCCTCTTTGAGGCTATTTTTATGTCTTGTTGGTAGGGCGGTGTCAATCGAATTGACCTGTAACAATCTGTTTTAAAAAAACGGGTCAAGTCGTTAGTTGTGAGGTTGGTGAATTAACCCACAGACTTCTTTAAGTAAGTTTAACTCAGCTGCAATAAATTTGTCATTTTTTAACTTTTTTTGCATAGTCATTTTAATTTGTCTCACGCTGTTTGCATTAATTGTTTCCAGTTTATCTGCAATTTTTTTGCTTTCATAACCACAATATTCCATGGCAAGGTAAATTAAAAAATTACGCGGTTTATTTTCAGCATAACGGTTACCACGTTTTTTAAGAAAATCCATATTTAAACCGTAATGATTTATTACTTTTTGTATTAATACATCAATGTCTTCTAGTGGTTTCCATCTGGTTAAGTCTTTGCTTGCAGGTATTTCACTATTAATTTTACAAAATTTTTTTATTTGTTTAATCCATTCTTGAGTTCCTAATACACTAGGCCAATAAGCTTTTGATAACTTTTCTATAAACTCAGCATCGTTTCCATGTTCAACATATTTTTGATACATTTTGATAGACAAATGTTCAGAGCATCTCAATAAACATTCGTCGCGATATAACCATGTTGGCTTTTTAGCTCGATTGATATAAGCAGAATAGCTACTCCACTTATATGCGCAGGGGTAAGCACAAATTTTTGCTGATACCGGATTTAAATGAATATAGCGACTAAGCTGCAACATATAATTTTCTGCTTCAATTAGAATAGCTTTATAACGTCCACGAAATAAAGCACCATCTCTTTTGGTATCATGGTTAAATTTTTGTGTATAAACGCCATCTAAATGCCGCATTGCGCGACTCAAATTAGCCTGAGGCGTATGTAACAATAAATGATAATGGTTATTCATCAAGCAATAAGCATGCACTTCAATGCCATATCGGTGGTGAATATCGGCTAGCAAGATTAAAAATTGTTGACGATGAGTATCATTATGAAAAATACGGCGGCGATTTAATCCACGGTTCATTACATGATACCAAGCGCCAGGATATTGTATTCGTAAAGGTCTGCTCATGAAAAATAGCATAACGTGAAATAAGTATTAATGTCAAATTAAGATGCTCTGATAACCAAGCTCACAACTAACGACTTGACCCCCCCTTTTTATGTATCTAAAGTTAATTGTATTTTTGAGCGCCAAGATTTTTTAGAGTTGGAAAATGAGAAGCTAGCGGAGTTGCGCGACTGGCTCCTCCCCATGCTAATGAACGGTCAAGTCACCGTGAAAGACGTGTAACGTCAACTGGTAAAAGGGGACGTTAACGCCATGGCAGCACAATATTCAAACCGACAGTTTTTTAGAAAAATACCTAATTTGGATCTACAGGGTCATATATGGAGCCAGTCGTTTTGCAACAATCTCTGAATCATTTAAACGTTACTGTTTATTTTCTCCCATCTGTCTTTTTCTCGATCATAATATTGCGTTATCCAGGTGATTTTATCTTCGATTGTTTTATTTGATTTCTCTCTCTGGATTATCCTATCCAGCGCATGGAAAACATCTTCGCCATCATCAAGTTGTTGATTACAGATTAGGCCGAGATGATCAAAGAAGGAAATTTCATCCTCAACAAAACTGCAGTACATTGATTTGTTGTGAGTTGAATTGAGCACCTTTAAAGCTTCATCTGAGAAAATAACTCTGGGATGTTTTGCAAGTTTCTCTAACTCGGCTGCTTGGTTCAAAGCTGGGCCAAATATCATCCCGTTTTCAAAATAAAGTTCCCCGACTGTTATTGCTCCTCGTATCAAAAGTCCATTTTTAATCGAACATGAAATGGCTTGATGAATATGATTCAATACTGCGAATAATGCTTCGGTTTCGCTTACATCATGATCTGAGGGACAGACAGTAATGGCGATGTTGTCAGAAAATGCAACGACATTAGGAGTGATTGTAGTGCCATTACCATCACGCAATACATGTTGGGATCTTTCGCTTATTTTGAAACTTCTTAATATATTCCAGATATTCTGTATATCTACTGTCTTATCTTCTATTGCAGATTTAAAGCCTAGTATATCTATGAATGCGACAATATGTCTTTTGTACATATTATTATCTCCTACAGTCATGAGTGCCATCTGGCGGCCTCCAATTTATCACACTTCAACAAATCTTCATTCATGACAATATATGTCATGAATGAAGATTTGACCCTTTTCTTTATTACCTTTTAACTAATTGCATTAAGTTCATCCAAATAATTTGCCCATTCCTGCATCATTTTTCTACGTTCGGGTAAATGTTCTGCATAGTTATAAGCCGCTCGAACGGAATCACGTTCAGCATGAGCAAGTTGACGCTCGATGGCATCTCTATTCCAGCCTTGTTCGTTCAGTAGAGTAGAGGCCATGCTTCGGAAACCGTGACCTGTCATTTCATCTTTTGTATAACCAAGCCGTCGTAATGCGCCTAGCACCGTGTTTTCAGACATGGGACGTTGTGATGTGCGCACGCTGGGAAATATGTATTTACCTGTGCCTGTGAGTACTTGTATTTCTTTTAGTATTTCTATTGCTTGTGTAGAAAGTGGAACAATGTGTATGGAGCGCATTTTCATTTTGTGTGCAGGTATGCGCCATTCTGTTTTTTCAAAATCTATTTCTGACCATTCGGCGTGTCTTAATTCACCAGGGCGTACAAAGAAAAGAGGGGCTAAGCGTAGTGCGCATTTGGTTACAAAATATCCTTCGTAGTCATTAATAGCGCGTAGTAGTTTTGCAATTTCTTTGGGATCAGTAATTGAAGCGTGATGGCTTTTTACTACAGGTCGTAAAGCTCCTCTTAAGTCACTTGAGATATCTCGCACAGCTTGACCGGCGGCAATAGCATAGCGGAATATTTGGCCGCAGTTTTGTAGAGTTCTATGTGCCGTTTCTATGGCTCCGCGATTTTCAATGCGTCTTACTGCGCTCAATAATTCAGGCGCAGTGATTTCGTTGATGGGGCGATTACCCAGCCAGGGGAATATATCGTTTTCTAGGCGAATCAGGATGCGTTCTCCGTGGCTTGGTGTCCACTTGTGGGAGAACTTTACAAACCATTCACGGGCAATGGCTTCAAAGCTATTTGCAGTAGCTAGCTTCTTGGAGCGTTTAGCGACCTGCTTAGCCACTCCTGGATCAGTATCGTTGGCTAGAAGCTTTCGCGCTTCGTCTCGTTTCTCTCTCGCAGCAGCCAAAGTAACGTCAGGGTAGACGCCCAGGGCGAGCTTCTTCTCTTTGCCTCCAAAGCGGTATTTGAATCGCCAATAACGAGCACCAGTAGGTGTGATGAGGAGATGCAGCCCTTTCTCATCGGCGAGCTTATAAGGCTTGTCTTTAGGCTTGGCAGTACGTACTTTTACATCTGTTAAAGGCATCTGGGGGCCTCACTCTTTGCTTTGATTAAAATGCCCCCACTAGAGCCCCCAAAAGGGGCTGGATGATGGAGGTTTTTGTTGAATCGGTAGGGATATCTTAAAACAAAAAACCCCTTAATTACAAGGGGTTGTGGACATTATTGGATGGTGTTGGATTCTCAATTGGTGGAGGCGGTGGGAATTGAACCCACGTCCGCAAGTCCGCTGCCTTTGGCTCTACATGTATAGCAACGTCTTTAATTTGACTGTGCTTCCTCCGACGCGCAGGCGGAACACACAGCGAGCTTGCTAAGTTTTAGTGGATTGGCCGCAAGCGCACCTTTCCACGATTCTGTGATTATGACCACTGAACTCCAAACGGCACAGACACCATTCGGTCAGTGGGATGTGCTACCCATCCGGGTAGCTGAGAAACACTAACGTTACCGATTAGGCAGCGAGAGCGTATTCTCCACCAAAGTTGTCTTCGTTGGCAACTATAAGTTTGCAGCGTGTTTTACGAGGTAAGCTACTTCCTCGACATGCACCAAGAGGTTTTGTCACCCGCGTCAAAGCCAGGTCGCCCCCCATCATTAATTATCGGCCATTTAGAGGTGAAAGTCAAAAAATATTAATGTAATATTAAAATATGATAGTATAAATGATCAGTTATAGCCGCGTTGTTGCTCACGTTTTAGCTCGCGTTCTTTTATAGAAGCGCGTTTATCATGCAGTTTTTTACCTTTACCAAGGCCGATTTTCAGCTTGGCATAACGTCCGCCCCAAAACAACGACATCGCAACTAAAGCATAACCTTGGCGCTGAGTAGCGCCAATTAACCGCTTTAACTCTTTTTGATTGAGCAGCAATTTACGCGTGCGCGCAGGATCCGGCACGAAATGCGTAGATACCGTGGGCAGCGGGGAAATTTGGCAGCCAAGCAGCCATGCTTCGCCATCTTTGAGTAAAACGTAACTATCGGTGATTTGAGCACGGCCAGCGCGCATGCTTTTCACTTCCCAGCCTTCCAGCTGCAAACCGGCGATAAACGTTTCTTCGATAGCAAATTCGAAGGTCGCTTTTTTATTAACGGCAATCGTATTGTCGTTTGGGGTAGATTTTTTGTTCATGATGGGATGATTATAAAGCTAAACTTAAACAGCGTAAATTACTTATTGATAATGGCATGATCTTTTCGGGTAGGCCATTCAACGATGCATATTGCTGCTAAAATGGTAGCGGCTCCTAATAATTGGGTATCTGTAAGCACTTCGCTAAATGCGAGAAAGCCAAATAAAGCCGCAAATAAAGGAACTGAAAGTAGCACTATCTGAACATCCCGTGCTTTTCCTTCAGATAAGGCGGCGATAGTAAAATAATATCCACCCAAAGTAGGAATAATAGCCAACAATAATAGATTCTTTAGATCATGCATAGAAGGCAAGCTTGGGGTGTTTAGGATAAAAGGAATAGCTAAATAAATCGAACCAAATCCAAGGAACCACCATAAAAATTTAAAACCAGCTTCTTCTAGATTAGCTTTCTTAGAATATACTAAAAAGATACCATAACCTGTTCCCGCCGCCACAGAGAACAATGTGGCAAAAGAGAATTTATCGAAACCATAGTGATGGAAAATTAAAAATAGCCCTACAAGTGCTAAGATAATTGCAGAAAGATATTTTAAAGTTAATTGCTCTTTCAATAAAATACGACCCATAATCAGAGTAGTAATCATGCTAGAGCCAAGCATAACAAATACGACGGTTGCCACGCTTAAACTTACATAGGCTTTGGTTTCAAAATAAAAAACAATAAACAAACCATAAACAGCCGCAATAGCAATTCTTAAAGATTCATTCTTCAGGTTGAACAACTCTTTAACCCCTTCTTCTCGATATCTAAGTAAAATAAAAAGCGTCAGGATTAAAAATGATAACAAACAGCCATAAAATGCGGTGGGTTCGGATTCAAAGCCTTCTTCCATAGAGGTTCGGTTGAATATACCCGTTGAGGCTTCGGCAATTGCTGCTAATAGAGCATATATCTTCCAAGAAAATTTTCTCACGGGATTTATCCGATATTGATGAATTTAAATTATAGCATATAGTATAATAAGGCTATGCAACAGACCATTAGGCAAAATCATGACCACAGTAAATCGTAGCGCTCTCGTTCCTTACACCGCCCAGCAAATGTATGCGTTAGTGGATGATATTGCGCGTTATCCGGAATTTCTTCCTTGGTGCTCAAAATCCCAGGAAATTTCGCGTAATACAGAAGAAGTGCAAGCCACATTAACTTTACATTGGAAAGGCTTAAGTAAAGCCTTCACCACGCGCAATCTTTTGCAGCCATATAAAATGATGGAGATTCGTTTAGTGAATGGGCCATTCAAACATTTAGAAGGATTTTGGCAATTCGCCGCGTTAGGCGATCAAGGCTGCAAAGTGGAATTATCCTTGGAATTTGAATTTACCAATCCTTTAATTTCATTAGCGTTTTCTAAAATGTTTGAACAAATTAGCTTAGAATTGGTAGGTGCATTTTGCACGCGTGCAGCGGATGTTTATGGAAAATAATTTTATTAATGTGTTAATCAGTTATGCATTGCCTAAACAACAATGGGTGCAAACAATAGTCGTGAAATCCGGCAGCACAGTGGCTGATGTATTAGCACAATGCAAAAATCTGGAACCTTTTACGCAATTAGATTTATCACAACATAAAATAGGAATTTTTGGGAAAGTAGTGGAACAAACCCAGGAAGTGCAAGCAGGTGATCGTATTGAAATTTATCGCCCATTAATTTGCGATCCGAAAATGGCAAGACGTATGCGCGCAGAAAGTACCAAAAAAACTAAATCGCGTTAATCTTCTTTTTCCATCAATTTAAAATCGCTAACCATACCATCCGTAAAATAAACGCGCAGCAATTGTTCTTCGCCTTCAACACCTTCACTGCGTTTTTTCGTGCCGGGAATATATTTATAAATATAATCCCATTGATTTTGGTGGAAAGGATCAACCAGCAGCGGCGTGCCTAATAAAAAGTTAACTTGCTCCGGCGTCATGCCGATTTGCAGTTTTTCAACTTGTTCTTCTTTCACCAAGTTGCCTTGGGGAATATCGATTTTATAAACAAAGGGAATTTTTTCCGCAGTGCAACCGGCCAGCGCTAAAGCGGCCAAACAGGAAATGAGTAATCTTGTCTTCATAAGGATCCTTCTACCATCATAATGGCATTTTAACCGATTTTTGGTCATAATGGCAGCTATGACTAATGAAGATTTGCGTAAAGCCGGCCTAAAAGTTACGGTGCCGCGCTTAAAAATTCTGGAAATTCTTGAGCGTTCGCCGCAACGGCATATGAGTGCGGAAGATATTTATCGCCACTTGCTGGAAAGCGATAAAGAAGTAGGGCTAGCCACCGTTTACCGCGTGCTCACCCAATTTGAAGCCGCAGGCCTAATTACTCGCCATAACTTTGAAGGCGGCCACTCGGTTTTTGAAATCAACGCCGGTGAGCACCATGATCACTTGGTTTGCATCAACTGCGGCATAGTAGAAGAATTTTTCGATGGAATCATCGAACAACGCCAACAAGCCATTGCTGATAAGCTAGGCTTCTCAATCACCGGCCATGCTTTGACTATATATGGCATGTGTTTGCATGCTAATGATGGCAAATGCCCGCGCCGTAAATAAAGAACTGCTTGCAAATGTCTGGGGTAATAAATAAGATATATCAACGGTATTGAAATAACCTATGGGCTAGTGGCCCCTAAATTTAAGAGGATTAAGATTATGAAAGCAGCAGCAAAAGTATTTGGAAGCATGAGAGATCGACTAGCCAGTAGAAGAGCCCCAGCAGCAGATGCTTTTGCTGCGCAAGAGGTAGCCGCTGCCAGTGCCTCCGCCTCCGCTCCTGCCCCAGTAGATGATGTATTTAATATGGAATGGGATGCGCCTGATGCCGTGCAAGAAAAAGTAAATCCCGCTGATATAACAGTAGAGGAAAATCAGCAGTTATGGGACAAATTTTGGGAAAAAGTTCAAACAGATCTGGAAGAACTTGATAGCACTGACAAGCAAGTACAGTGGTTTTCTATCTTGCAAACGGTATTTGCTGGCAAAAAAGAACAAAGCGTTCGCGAAGGAACAGCAGGTGTTTTTGGATTTACAATTCAAGCGTTAACTGCAGAAGTTATTAGGTCTTATAAACCAACAGAATTTACACTCGCTACAACAGATTATGCGAGTGATCTGGTTAGCCTGGCCGCAAAAGAAGACGAGGTACAACGTTTTTTAGTTCAACTAAGAGCAGAGCATAAACAAGTAGGCGAACAGTTAGCAACAATGAATCCCTTTAAGGATGAAAACTATAAAGCAGTAGAAGCTAAATTTAGAGATTATACTAAGTTTATTACCGAAGTGGCTGCATTCCTTAAACAAGTAAAACAGGGTGACTATAAGCAATTTTTAGCTGTTTTAGCTTTGCATAAAGCGGAAGTGACAGGAGCCGATAAGCCAGCAGGGTATGAAAATTATGACTATAGTCAAGTACGGTTTGCAATAGATACAATTCCAGTAAATTTAAAGCATAAAAATTATCCTACTGGCGCAGGAACTGATCCCACGAAAAAAACTATTGTATTTACATCGGCAAATAAAACTACATTGTATGAAAATGCTACTTTATTAAGAAAAGCCTATACAGGACTTCAGCAGGCTAGACAACCTGTTGTTGAAGTGGCTGCAGTTGATCTAACACAAGGGGTAAAAAACGCGCCAAATTTTGAGTCAATGCAAAGGCTTTATAATAAAACATTAGCCCAAAGTGCAGTTATAAAGCAAGGCTTGCAAAATCAAACTGACAAAGCGTTCGAAGAATTAAAGCGAGCACATCAAAGTATTATAGCGCCAAAGGATGCTGACACAATTACAGCGGATGTTTGGGATGAAAAAGTTATAAAGGCCGCAGAAACAGGCGGAAAATTGCTGGAGTTGTATCTAAAATTAAAGGAAATGTTTGGATTAATACATCTAATATTAGATGCGCAAACCAAACAGGCTGAAATTCAGAAATTACAAGAGAAAGTTAAAGGCACAGAAAAAACGGATTATACTGACACACACCCCACATTGGCATTCGTAAGCATCCTAAAACAACTGTATGGTAATACAAATGGAATGTATGCTGCTACCTCTTCAATTACGCCACGAGTTATAGAAAAATTAAATAAAGCTCTAGATTTTTTTGAAGCTTTAATAACTCATCGATATTTGCAGGAAATACGTGAAGGTGACGCAGCTAAAGCAATTCAAAAAATAAGCGAAGATGAAACAACTACTAAAGAAACTTATTTAGAATTGCTAAATGAAATAGCGACTTTATTAAAAGGCTTGCCAGCAAGTTATGATGGTTTATCTGCTAAAGCAGAGCTATTTCGAATTGTAGGAAGACAAAAACATGAGTTGGAAAATTCTAAAAATTTGAATTTTAAGGATTTAGCTGAAAATTTGTATTCTTTTATTGAAAAATTAAAAATAACAATCACTGCAAATGATGCGGAAGTGAGCACGGTAAGTCACGTCACAGCTTTGCAACAAATAAGCACGTTGCTTGAGGAAATGGCAACATTGGCCTCTCAAAATTCATCTGTGCAAACAGCGTTTCTTTATTATCAGACATTGCAGCAGGCTATCGATACAAGAACAACTTCATTGCAAGATAAGAACATAATGCAAGCAGTAGCTATACTTGCTGGAATGAAACAAACCCTTGGAGAGATCTCTACAGAAATAGAAGCAACTAACACGGTTTTATGGCAAGTGGCGCTTATTAAGGATTATATTAATATGTTCACTGTTGCTATTGAATGTTTGCAAAAATATAAGGACTACATCAATAAAGGCCAAAAAGGTGGTCATGTAAATTCAATGATTGCAGACTTAAATGCAAAAATTACGCGATTGCAGGAGCAGGCAAATGGGCTTAGTAAACATATTTGCATGCGGGGGACAAAGCTTGATGCAGCTGCAGAAGCGAGCGTAAAAGAAATACAAGCGACAGTAAGCACAGTTCTATCTGCAGCACTGTCAATTATTGGAGCAGAAATCCCTTCTTTAGAAAGAAGAGCCATATCCTGCCAACAAGTGGATGAACGTTTTCTTCATTGTACCCCCGCACAGCGGATTTTGACGGTAGTGGAGGCACAAGTAACTAGTGCAAACTGGGCAACCACTCATCAACTAGATCCAATTAAAACGTTATTTATTCTAACAACATTATTAAAAAAATTACAGGCATCGATAAGCAAAAAAGATTTTTTTGAAAACACACATATGTTGTCAATGATTCAGGAATTATTGACATTAATTAAAGATACGCGTACAGCTATTCAAAATGCTAATGGTTGGAGTAAGAACCATGTGAAGGCACTAGAAGGAAAATTCGAAGATTCACTGGAATTTTTGCAATTGATGCAGAGTTTGAATCCGCCAACGTCAGTTGCTACCATTGTAACTCCACCAGCACCGTCTGCAGCGCTAATACCAGCCCCTGCACCTCAGGATCCTCTAGTTGCCGAATTACGGCAACGGCAGTCAAGGTTTTTGGATGCAGATGGGTTCCCAGGAGGGCCTGCACAATTAATTGGTCCTGGTTTTGGAACATCATAAGGAAGCTAAGATATACACGCTTTTCAAGCTACGCAACAGCGTAGTTGAAAAGCGATATCTAAATTGCAAGGAGCCGTGTGCGGTGGGGTTGGCATGAATTGCCAGAACCGCACACTCATGCGATATTTCCCGCCGCTAATTTCTGGATACACACCTAAATTTCTATCTAATTGAATTTGCACTAATGGGCAACTGCCATTTATCTCAATAGTTTTCTGATAAAATCCTTGGTAAGCCATTTCTTGCTGTGGATTAGCGCTTTCACGCGTTAGATGTAATAACAAATTTAATGCTTGTGATAAGGGCGCGAACGGCGCCATCCATTGATTAAATAATGCTTGGCGCATCGAGTAAGGAATGTGCAGCCAGTAATAATAACTCGGCGTATCAAAACTACAAGTGCCGCCCGGAATCGCCAAACGTTGGCGCACACTGTTAAGCAATTCATCATCGCGCAAAGTTTGGCCTAATTTGCCAGCGCTTTGTTGTAAGTTACGAATGCTGTGCTGCAATTCGCTTAAGATTTGATTCAACGCATGTGGGTCGATGCCCTCTAATCCTTGCATCTTTGACAGCCGTTGATTATGGCGTTCCAACTCTTTGCAGATTTCATTTTTAATATCGTTGCGCTCAAACAGGCTAAATAGCTCAACCAGGGAGATCAGCGCTGTGCCGCTTTCCCAGGAGGTATCTTGCTTACGAAAATGCTCGAGCTTTTTAGTTAAATACTCAACCCTTAAAAACAAGCGCATACGCTCGTTCAGGGGTTGTTCGAATATCATCGGTTGGTTAGTCACGGTTTGGGGCCCACAATAATTTTGTCCATAGTAGCAAATTTACTAGGGGAATTGAACAAGGGAATGATAGGGATAATAATCTGGCGCTGAAATGTTAGTGCAATAACTTAATATCCAGCCAAACGAAGTACCTACCAAAATCCAGGGATTTATTGTGAAGATTAGTAAAGTGACTTGAATTTTATTGGCCAATTTGTAAGTAATATCTGTGAAGACCCAGTACTTTAGCGCGCAAGTCGTCGATATTAATATGAGTATTTTCAATCACATCATCCGCATGTTTTAAACGTTGTTCGCGGGGCACTTGGCTGGAAATAATTTGTTGTACTTGTTCTTTATTCATCTGGTCGCGTTCGGTTACGCGTTTGATTTGCAATTCCGGTGCGGTATCTACCACCAAAATGCGGTTTAATTGATAATCATGTTCGCTTTCAATCAGCAATGGAATTACTAAAATACAATAAATCGTATTTAATGATTTTTCTTGGCGATTCACTTCTTCACGAATCAGCGGGTGTAATAAATTTTCTAGCCATTGTTTTTCTGCTATATTATTAAAAACTATTTCGCGTAATTTACGACGATTAATTTGTTGTGTTTGCGCCTCAATTAAATCTTTAGTTGAAGAGAAATGATCAACAATCGCTTGCCAGCCTTTTGTGTGCGGCGCAACCACATCGTGAGCAATTTGATCAGTGTCAATGATGGGCACGCCTAATTCAGCAAATAAATTTGCCACCGTGGTTTTACCGCTGCCAATGCCGCCCGTCAAGCCAATTTTAAGCATAATGCCACCGAAAAATTAATACACACCATCCTGCTATGGCTAAAAAAGTGCCAAGAGGTAAAGGCGTATGCCGCGTTAACTGCTTGCGGAAATATTGATATAAAGCATAAATTAATCCGCCTACACTAGCAATCACTACAATCAATGGCAACGCTTCCCACCCCATCCATGCGCCTAATAAAGCCAGCAATTTAAAATCACCATAACCCAAACCCGTTCTTCCAGTTAATAATTTATGCACCTGGAAAATCAACCATAAACTTAAATAACCCGTAACTGCACCAATAATGGCCGCGTTAATAGGTACGAACATATCGCCTAAATTCACTAATAAGCCTAACCATAGCATAGATAAGGTAATAGAATCTGGCAAAACATGATAACGGTAATCGATAACGGCAAGCACCATTAAACTGCCGGTTAAAAATGCCGCTGCTAAGGCCGTCCAACTTAACCCGAAAGTCATGAATAAAATAACAAAAGCCGCAGCCGTCAGAATTTCCATTAAAGGATAAGACCAGGAAATGGGTTGCTGACAATAATGGCATTTGCCGCGTAACATTATAAAACTAAAGAGGGGAATAAGATCTTGGATGCGCAATGTTGTACCACAATGCGGGCAATGCGATCGCGGCCACGCAAGATTATAATTTTTCTGTAATTCATTAGTAGGCAACGGCGCCAATCCTAACATGCGTGGCAAACGATCAATTACCACATGCAAATAACTGCCCACCACAAGACCCAGTAATATAATGATATATGTCATGATATGCAGTGTAGCAAGAGTTTTAGATCCTTGTCATCCCCCCATGACTAGCCCCAGCCTAAATAATGGTAAATACATAGCAATAACCACGCTGCCTATCAGTATGCCTAAAATAATCAGTAACAGCGGTTCAATCAGTTGGGTGAGTTGTTGGGTAAAAGTATCAAATTGTTGCTGATAATACAAAGCACAATCGTTCAATAAAGTATTCAGCTTGCCGGTGTGCTCGCCAATATGCCACATTTGCAGGGCTAAAGGTGGGAATAGCCGCGTTTGTTGCAAAGCATAGGTGAATGAATGGCCTTGATTGATTAATAAAACCGCCATATTTAAGCGTTGTTGTGCGTAAGGATTATTAATCACTTGTAAAGTAATCGGCAAGCTGGTCGCAATGGGAATTCCAGCCCCTAATAACATAGCCAACGTGCGGGAAAATAAAATGCAGCAGGATTGTTGCAATAATTTTCCCACGCCAGGAGAATTCCAAAACCAACGTGCGAATGTCAATGCAACATTAG
>Ga0364908_10026_pt1 | contig 59316 bp, 51 predicted proteins | sample ExccelJu500002D4_2_FD_206965 | JGI IMG/M metagenome (GOLD analysis project Ga0364908, IMG submission 206965) | Enriched cells from Trout Bog Lake Hypolimnion, Wisconsin, USA - BchlTB.July02.5000.02.D4 | ecosystem: Environmental > Aquatic > Freshwater > Lake > Hypolimnion/Profundal zone | place...
AAACCGATTGGTGTTGCAGTCGTAATGGAAGCCGATCACTTCTGTATGCAGTGGCGGGGCGTGAAAGACCGTGAATCCAAAATGATTAATAGCGTCATGCGCGGCTCTTTCTTGAAAGACTCTAATCTGCGCCGTGAGTTCTTGGCTTTGATTGATAGGCGATAGATTTAGTGATGCGATTATCTTTATCGAAGCTGGCTATCGTCATTTTGACTGCTCTTGGTCTTTTGGCTTGTGCCCCAGGATTTCCTAAAATCAATAGCGATCCCGCTAAAAATAATCCTAAAACCTTTAATCAAGATTTAAATGATTGCATTGAGGTGTATCCAGAAGCGCTGGGCGGGGCGCAGATCAAGCAACGTATTTCGTGCATGAATCTTAAAGGTTGGCACTAAAGTCTGCTAACGAGCTTCACCCACTTTTTTCTTTGAGAACAATTCTCAAGTAAATAGTGAATGAAATCAGACTCTTAAGCGTTGGTCTGCTTAAATAATTCTTCTGTTTTATGATCTGCTCAGTTTCTTGTGTTTCCCCTAACTTTCTGGAGATCGTATGCAAAACAGTCGTCGCCAATTCATGATTCTTTCCGCAGCAGGTGCAGCTACTTTGGCTTTGAATAGCAAAGTGCAAGCTCAAGCAATGGTTGCTCCTACTGATCCCCAGGCAGTTGCATTGGGTTATGTAACAGATGCTTCAAAAGTAGACAAAGCCAAGTACGCTAAATTTGTTGCTGGTTCCCATTGTGGTAACTGCGCCCTCTATCAAGGGGCTGCAGGTTCTGCTGCTGGTGGCTGTGCCTTGTTTGCTGGTAAGCAGGTTGCTAGCACTGGCTGGTGCTCTGCATATGCCAAGAAGGCTTAATCAGTTTCATTGATTCGCCCCAGGTTGGCTGATACAGTTTAAAGCCACCCTCGGGTGGCTTTTTTCTTACTCAGTCAGAAACCTGCTAAAAAGAAACTTATGCGAACTGTTAAAGAAGCCCTCAAGCACTATTCCTTTTATCTGGGTGGGGACCAGCCGCCGGTGACTTGGCAGGAGAGGATGAGGGCTGTTTTAGGGGGTTTTATTGGTCTTATGTTAGTACTTACTATCGCTAAATATCTTGGTGAGACTGTGGGTATCGATGAGTGGCTAATGGCATCCCTAGGTGCAAGTGCCTTGCTGGTGTTTGCTCTCCCTCAGAGCCCATTAGCTCAGCCCTGGGCGGTAATTGGCGGTAATACCCTCTCTGCCCTCGTCGGCATTACCTGCGCTCATTTCACTATATTGCCTATTGCCATTGCCTTAGCTCTAGCTGCTTCCCTCTCAATATTAGGAATGTTCATCTTGCGCTGTTTGCACCCACCTGCAGCAGCGGTAGCCTTAATTGCCGTTTTAGGCCACGTGCTGCACTTCCGCTATGCTTTTTTCCCGGTGATGGTTGACTCGATTCTGCTCATTGTGGCGGGTGCAATCTATGCCAATTTGACGGGTAAGGCTTATCCAAACCGCCCTAAATAAGGGGTAAAAGCAGGGTAAGGGTTACTGGACTTTGCCTGCAGCAATCGAGGCTTTGCAGTCTTTGATGCTGTAATTCTGAAATTTGCCAAAGTTCTCTTTACGAACTGACTGTCCACACTCAGTTACAGAGTTGCGTAGATTAATTTTGGGAATATGGCCTGTTGCCATCAATGTCTCCTCAATTTTTATAAAGAATTGCTCTAGGTAGTGCTTCAGAGATAGTTTGCGCTATAAAAGCCTATAAAATCAAGTCACATTCAGCAGATACTGCAAATTCAACAAATCAGGATTTATTGACCCTATGACTAGTGTTACCCCTGTCATCCTTTGTGGCGGTTCCGGCACTCGTCTTTGGCCCCTGTCTCGCTCGGGCTTCCCCAAGCAATTTTTAGTACTTTCCGGAAAAGACTCAAAACAGAGTTTGTTTCAAGAGGCAATTGAGCGCATGAATGCAATTGGGAGCCCAGCAATTGCATTGAATTCAACCTTGATAGTGACTAACGAAGAGCATCGCTTTTTGGCTTTAGACCAGTTACGTGAATTGCCCAAGCTCAAAGCAACACTATTGCTTGAGCCGACTGGTCGGAATACTGCTCCCGCACTAACACTCGCAGCATTTGAGGTGCGCGATGGAGGTCAAAATATTGAGCTTGATCCCATCCTCGTTATCACGCCTGCTGATCAAACTGTCCAAAAGACAGCTGCTTTTGTAAAAGCCTTACAAGATTGTGTTGCCATAGTAGATGCTGATCAAAGTAAAAAAACCATTGCGATTTTGGGGATCACACCTACAGCTCCTGAGACGGGCTATGGCTATATTCAGCGAAGTAAGGAGCAGGGGGCCCATCATGAATATTCCGTTATTCAATTTGTAGAGAAGCCCGATGTTCAAACTGCGCAGACTTATGTAGCGGATGGAAACTATCTCTGGAATAGCGGTATGTTTGTCTTACGCGCTAGTACTTGGTTAGCCGCTCTTCAAGAATTTAGGCCCGATATTTTTGGTGCTAGTGAAACTGCCTGGCAAGGTAGAACGATCGATCAATCTGGTGACGTGGGCTTTGTTCGTCCAGATCAAGCATTGTTTAAAACGATCCCAAGCGAATCAATTGACTACGCTGTGATTGAAAAATGCCCAGGCAGTGCTTTTACAGTCAAGATGATTGAGTTAGATGCGGGCTGGAGCGATCTGGGAGCATGGGATGCTGTGTGGCAGGTTGGCGGCCAAGATGAAAGCGGCAATGTCACTAGTGGCGATACCTTGCTGACGAACACCAAAAACTCCTTAGTCCATGCGAGTACTCGACTAGTGAGCACCGTTGGTATTGAAAACCTAGTCATCATTGAAACAGCCGATGCAGTATTGGTCGCCGATAGAGCGAATAGTCAGGACGTTAAACATATTGTTGCTAAGTTAGAGACACAAAAACGCGAAGAGAAGAACTTGCATCGCAAAGTAGCTAGACCGTGGGGTTGGTATGACAGTGTTGATGAGGGTGAGCGTTTTAAAGTTAAACGAATTCAGGTTAAGCCTGGTGCCAGCCTGTCATTACAAATGCATCACCACCGTGCAGAGCACTGGATTGTGGTCAAAGGCATAGCTGAGATTACGAATGGTGATCAAGTGATTACATTGCATGAGAACCAAAGTACTTTTATCCCACAAGGTCAGACCCATCGCTTAGCCAATCCTGGCAAAGAGCCTCTAGAAATTATTGAAGTGCAGTCAGGGAGTTACTTGGGCGAGGATGACATCGTGCGTTTTGAAGACACATACGGCCGCAGTTAAAACACATTAAAAGCAAGAGATAGTAATATGACAAACAACAAACAAAAAGTCGCGCTCATTACCGGCATCACTGGCCAAGATGGCTCTTATCTGGCAGAGTTCTTGTTAGAAAAAGGGTATATGGTGCATGGTATTAAGCGCCGCGCTTCTTCTTTTAATACCGAGCGCGTTGATCACATTTACCAAGATCCCCATATCGATCATCGTCACTTTGTATTGCACTATGGCGATCTGACTGATTCCAGTAATTTGACTCGCATCATCCAGCAAACTCAGCCAGATGAGATTTATAACTTGGGCGCCCAAAGTCATGTAGCGGTTTCTTTCGAGTCGCCAGAGTACACGGCGGATGTGGATGCCATTGGCCCCTTACGCATTTTAGAAGCTATTCGCATTCTGGGCTTAGAGAAGAAAACCCGCTTCTATCAAGCTTCGACTTCAGAACTTTATGGTCTAGTGCAAGAGATTCCCCAAAAAGAAAGCACACCTTTTTACCCGCGCAGTCCTTATGCTGTAGCCAAGCTCTATGCCTACTGGATTACCGTGAACTATCGCGAGGCTTATGGCATGTATGCCTGTAACGGCATTCTGTTTAATCATGAGTCTGAGCGCCGCGGTGAAACCTTTGTGACCAGAAAGATCACACGTGGCTTATCTAATATTGCTCAAGGTCTAGAGCAATGCTTGTACATGGGCAATATGGATGCCTTACGTGACTGGGGCCACGCTAAAGACTATGTCCGTATGCAGTGGTTAATGTTGCAACAAGAGCAGCCTGATGATTTTGTTATTGCTACGGGTGTGCAATTTAGTGTGCGTGAATTTATTATCCGCAGCGCCAAGCAAGTAGGTATCACGATCCGTTTTGAAGGTAAGGCTGAAGCGGAGCAGGGGATTGTGGCGGCAATCGAGGGTGATAAAGCGCCCGCGCTTCAGGTTGGTGATGTGATTGTCAAAATTGATCCCCGTTACTATCGCCCAACCGAAGTCGAAACTCTTCTAGGCGATCCAAATAAAGCTAAAGCCAAGTTGGGTTGGGTTCCAGAAATTACTATTGATGAGATGATTGTTGAGATGGTGGCTAACGACCTTGATCAAGCCAAGCAACATGCTTTACTTAAAAAGCATGGCTTTAGTGTGGCGATTGGTAAAGAGAATTAATAAACACAAAAGCTACAAACAAAAGAGCCAAAAATAAAAACAGCAAAAAGCAATCAATATCGTGCCTACTGATTTAAACCAAAAGATTTATGTTGCCGGCCATCGGGGCATGGTTGGGTCAGCCATTGTGCGAAATTTAGTAGCGCAAGGTTATAGCAATATTGTTACTCGCACGCATGCAGAGCTGGATTTAACTAATCAGGCGCAAGTAAGTGCCTTTTTTCAACATGAAAGGCCCGCGCAAGTGTATCTGGCTGCAGCAAAGGTTGGAGGAATTCATGCGAATAATACTTATCCTGCTGAATTCATTTATCAGAACCTGATGATGGAGGCTAACGTCATTCATCAAGCCTTTGAAGCAGGCGTTAAGAAACTCCTTTTCCTAGGCTCGAGTTGCATTTATCCTAAGCTCGCACCTCAGCCGATGGCAGAAGATGCATTGCTCACGGGAACTCTAGAGTCGACTAATGAGCCCTATGCCATTGCAAAGATTGCAGGTATTAAATTGTGTGAGAGTTATAACCGTCAGTATGGCCAATCGCATGGGATCGATTACCGCTCAGTGATGCCGACTAATCTCTATGGCTCAGGAGACGACTACCATCCAGAAAATAGCCATGTCATTCCCGCATTGATTCGACGCTTTCATGAAGCTAAGGTGAGCCATGCTTCAGAGGTATTGATTTGGGGCACAGGTACTCCAAAGCGCGAGTTCTTGTATGTTGACGACATGGCCGCTGCTTCAGTTTTTGTGATGGAACTAGATAAATCGATCTATGACCAGCACACTAGCCCAATGCAAAGCCATATTAATGTGGGTTTTGGAGAAGATGTCACGATTGCAGAGCTAGCTCATTCGGTAGCAAAAGCCACTGGCTATACAGGGAAGATTGGTTTTGATATCTCTAGGCCCGATGGTGCGCCCCGCAAATGGATGGACTCATCACGTTTAAACCGTCTAGGCTGGAAAGCGAAGATCGATTTACGGATTGGACTGGAGAAAGCCTATGCTGACTTTTTGAAAAATACGGCAAGTACTACAAAGGGTGCCGCTTGAAGATTGGCTTTCATACGAATAATTTGTCCTTTCGGGGCGCCGAGATTGCTGTGTTTGATTACGCTCTGCATAACCAATTACTATTACAAAATGAATCTCTCATCTTTTATAAGAGTCATTTGCCAAGTGAGCCCACAGTCGTTGAAAAGTTCTCTAAGCGCTTTAAGCTTTTACCCTACCAAGACAATCAACACTTAGCGCGCTTAGCGGATCAAGAAAAAATAGATTTACTATATTTCATTAAATCGGGTGAGCGCGATGGCAATCTTATTAGTAACGTCCCCTGTGCGATTCATGCAGTCTTTCCCACCAAGGTGAAAGAGTTTCATGGAGACAAATTAGCATTTGTTTCGCAGTGGCTCTCCAAAGAGTGCTCCAACAACAAGATTCCCTTTGTGCCGCATATGATTGATTTGCCAGCAGTAGAGGGCGATCTCAGAGCTGATCTCAACATTCCCCAAGGTGCGACGGTGCTCGCTTGCTATGGTGGACAAGATAGCTTTAATTTACCCTTCGTACACGAGACGATTCTCAGGGTGTTGGGTAAGCGTAAGGATATTTACTTTATCTTTATGAACTTTGCTCCATTTGCACAACATGAGCGCCTGATCTTCTTGCCTGGTAACTCAGATATGCAAAACAAGATGCGCTTTATTAATACTGCTGATGGGATGATTCATGCTAGAGGCATTGGTGAAAGCTTTGGACTCGCTTGCGGTGAGTTCTCAATCAAGAATAAGCCCGTGATGACCTATGCGATGTCGCCACAGCGAAGTCATATTGAAATTCTTGGGGATAAAGCACTTCTTTACAAGGGTGGTAAAGACCTGGAGGTGCTCTTAATGGATTTTGATAAAAAGCTTCAGTATGAGCAAAGCTGGGATGCTTATAGCAAGGACTTTGGACCAAATGTCATCATGCGAAAGTTTGAAGAGGTCTTTATCGAGGGGCCAAGATTTGAGCCGAAAAATATTACCGGAATAGACAGGCTGGTTATTGAGGCTTATCGCTTGAAGCGCAAGTTGAGAAATTTATCAAAAAAGTCTTACTTATAGAAAGAATCTGAAAATAGTTTTTATACTAGTTATACATAAATTAGGTGCAAATAGTTATGCTCAACACTAGCTCAACAAGAATCGTTCCAAATTGGCTTATTTACATTCAGTGCATTTCTTTTAGTGCGCTCTATGCAATATGGGTATTACCCGAAACTATTTTAATTAGGCATATTTGCTTGATCGCGGGAGCTCTAGTTAGCCTTTGGATCATTCAATTGAAAAGAGGGGTAATTTTTTCTAAGCGAGCCTGGCCAATTTTTATCATAGGCACCCTCTTTCTCTGGGTAATATTACATTTACTTTTTTTTAGCCATAATCCTGGGCTTCAGTGGCGCGAATTTATCACCATTTGGAAGCGAGTCTTTATTGGCTTTATCTTTGCACTCGGTTTTGGTCTATCGATTGCCAATTCCTCCTTGAGTGAGAGAGGGAATAAGATCCTTTGGTGGATTATTTATATTGGCTTTTGTATGCCAACACTGATTTACTTGGTGAAGTGGATCGGTATGTATCTCATGAATCATTTCCAATTAGCAGTTCCTGAATATTTACAGCTATATGGATCATCAGCAAAATTTTATGTCCATAAATCATCTTATGTCTTTTTCTGTCTTCCAGCTTTAGCAATAGCAGTAGGAAGGTTGAGACAACTATTCATCACTAAACAGTCTTTTTCAAAAGAAGCGACTATTTATATTTTGACAATTGGGTTAGTGCTCTTTAATTTTATTATGGAAAAAGATCGAAACGGAGAGTTATACGCTTTTGTGCTTTTAATTTTTGCCTATTTAAGTATTTACTTGATTGGTATTAAAAATTTCTCTAAGAAAAAGATTTCTTTAATCTTTGGATCGCTCTTAATCGTTGGGTTTAGCTTTTGCTTTCTATTTTCGTCTAACCCTCAGTGGCAAACATTTATTTCGGATTCAGAAATTGCCATGCAAGTTGACAAGTATGACAATTGGAAATTTGCTCAAATTGTAGGGCAGCCTCTGAATGAAAAGGGCGAACCTTTAGTGGGCTCTAACTATGAACGTATTTCTTGGTTGGTTGTCGGCAGTAGATTGATGATGGAAAATCCATTGGGTTATGGACTTGTTGAGCAATCCTTTGGGCACTTAGGACGCCAAAAGTGGCCCGATGCCATTTTGAGCCAAAGTCATAGCGGTTGGATAGATTGGACCCTTGGAATGGGTTTTCCAGGCACCTTCTTAATTCTATTGGCATCTTTGCTTGCGTGGCATCAATCTAAGAAAGTGGATCAGCCATGGTGCACAATAGGGCGATGGGGTTTACCCAGTATTTTACTTTTGTATTGCACCACGGAAGTTTCGCAGCGAGTTTATATTGATGCTTTCATTTTTTGTATTACATGGGTAGCAAGCATGGCTATATTGCCAAGGCAAAAATTGAGCCACTAATTTACTTTGCAAATTACCAATATCTATTTAAATAAGACAAGTTTATTTAAGGGCTTGGTCTTTAAATGAAGTTTGTAAATCTCCCTTGGTTAAAAGGCGTCCACAGCCATGCAATCTCATTTGGGGATCAAATACTAGTTTCGGGTGGAAATTTTTTAACCATTGTGCTGTGTGCCCAATTTTTATCTCTAGAGGATCAGGGAAAATTTATTTACGTTTTTTCAAGCTACGTTGCTGCACAATTAATTAATATTGCTGGCATTTATCAAGGTGCAGCAGTTCGTGCTCCAAGAATGCCAAAGAGTTATCAGAATTCTTTAGCATCCCTGCAGCTTAGCTTTGCCTCTTTTTTTGTTGCCATTAACGCATTTTTTTGGTTTTATTTAGGCAATTTTTTCAACTGGCGGCCTACTTTAAGTGATGCATGTTTAGTAGCTATTTTCTTACTGCTGCAGCAGATGGCCGACTTTAGTAGGCGAATTTCATATATATTCGCCAGCCCAAAAAGAGCAACCTTATTTAGTCTCTGTGTCTATCCACCGCGGATTACTTTGCTTCTGATCTATCGGCCAGAGTCGCTGGAGACGGTGCTTTATATATTGATAGTCACCATCCTATTGCCGAGCTTTTTTGCTTTGAAAAGTGCAGTTCAAAATATCTCAAAAGTATTAGAAAATCTCAGGGTTCAAGTAATTCCACACTTGAAAGATAGTTTGTTTTATTTGTATTGTGCGCCGTTAGGGTGGCTATGGAGTTACTTACCCTTATTTCTCCTCAGTGCAGCCTCCGGAAAGGAGGAGGTAGCGATTTTGGCTAGTATTCGTAGTATCGCAAATGCAGCTAATCTTTTTTTAGAGCAAGTAGAAAGTAGGAATGTGGCCGATTGGGCTAAGGCGTTGCAAAATAATGCCCAAGATGAGGTAAAAAAATCAATCCACACGATTTTAAAAGTGGCTACTGGATTGGGAATGCTAGTGTTGGCTATTTTATTATTCTGGGGGCAATATATCGTCCAAATAGCCCTTGGTAGTAAATATGTACCCTATTGGCTCATTTTGCCCATCACTTGGCTAGCTTATGGATCCTATTTTGTTGTAAGACTGGTGGGTGTGAAATATCGCGTATTGGGCGATAACAAAATTGAATATATTGGTTATTTTTATGGGGTGTTGAGTGCCCTCATAGCGGGGCTCTACCTTATCTCTCAGTTCGGAATCTATGGTGCTGCATGGGTTTATGTATTTACGCCCTTCGCTGCTTTTTTGGGTCAGCAGTGCTACTTAAGGTACAGAAAGTGCTGATTCAGTTTTCCGCTCCTTCATAAGTTTAATTTTTTGATTGGTTTTTTGGCGGGATGAAATAGAGGTCTAGGGGAATTTAATTATGCTGCCATGATGCTGTTTTAAGCAGCGAATTTAGTATTATCTAATATTAGTTTATTTGGATTAAGTCAATGAATTTTGCGCCACTTTCTATTTTAGTTCTCACTAAAAATGAGGAGCGGGATCTGCCTCGCTGCCTTGACTCAGTATCGTTTTCAGATGACATCCACGTTTTTGATTCCTTCAGTAACGATAGAACAGTACAAATTGCACTTGAAAAAGGTGCCAGTGTCACACAAAGAGCATTTGATGATTTTGCAAGCCAGCGTAACTCTGCTCTTGATTCATTGAATTTTAAATATAACTGGGTATTCATTTTAGATGCTGACGAAGAAATCCCAGAGGGATTGAGAGACGAAATTATTCTCTTTTTAAGAGATACCCCTGACAGCATATCCGCTTGTAGAGTAAGAAGAAGGGATTATTTTTTAGGAACGTGGTTAAAGCATGCGCAAATATCCCCCTTTTACGTCCGGCTAATTCGTAGAGGCAAGGCTAGATACGAGAGAAAAATTAATGAGGTCCTCAAGGTAAATGGAGGTATTGCTGATTTCAGCACATATTTTGATCACTATAGCTTCTCAAAAGGGATAGAGCATTGGTTTAAAAAGCATAATCAATACTCAACAATGGAGGCAGAGCTTATCGCTGATGGATTGTCTAGTGGCCAGCCCTCTTGGAGAAAAGCTTTCTTTTCGAATGATTTTAATGTGCGGAGATTTCATCAAAAAGAAATTTTTTATATGTTGCCATTCAGACCTTTAGTTAAGTGGATCTACATGATGTTCTTTAGAGGGGCCTTCTTAGATGGGCATGCTGGTATTGCGTACTCATTTTTGCAGGCAATTTATGAATACATGATTGTTTTAAAGACGATAGAAATTAAACGTCGTCGCAAAGGCTTATCTATATGAGTGCACTTAACCGACGACGTTTCATCTGGCTAGCTTTAGCCACTATTGGTGTGTCAACTGTATTTCTCTCAAAGCCAGTTCGACAGTTTCTTGAAGTAAGCCGAAAAATTTACCCATCTGGTAGTACTTTTGGTTTTTCTGTTCGGTGTTTTATTGCCAGCTTTAATGGTGATGCTTATTCAGCTTTAATTAGTGGCAACAAAGAGAGAGTGGTTTTCGATCAAACTCTAATAGATCGATACTACTTAGATAGCATGCAGCTCGATTTGTTTCTTTTACGCCAATAAGAAGGTCGAGATTTTATGTTTCTTAAAGAAAGCCAATGGAAAAATCAAGGGATATTTGAAGCTGATGTTGCAATTGTAGGTGGTGGTGCAGCAGGAATGTCTCTAGCCCTTTCGTTATCAAAACGTAGTGTCTCCGTAGTTTTGCTAGAAGGTGGTATAGAAGATTATTCTGATCAAAGCCAAGATATTTACCGGGGATCGTACAATCAAAGAAATCTTCCTTATGGTCTTGCAGGATCTCGATTACGATTTTTTGGGGGGTCTACTAACTGCTGGGCGGGTGGCTGTGGAGTGTTGGATTTAGAAGATTTTTTTTCGAGATCCTGGGTGCAAGATAGTGGCTGGCCCATTACAAAGAAAGATCTCTCAGTTTTTTATGGCCAAGCTGCCGATTTTTTAGGGATTAACTTAGATTTACTTAGTCACCCCGAGCAAGACTCTCGAATTCCTGCCTTAGCTGGCTTTGAGCTGCGGATACTCGAGTTCACTAATAGAATTAGATTTGCAAGTGAGTTTAGAGAGACGATTACTAAAAATCCTGAATTATTAGTTTTATTGGGCGCTAATTTAACTTATATTGAGCGCTCTGATGATGGTCAAAATGTTTCTGGATTAGAGATTAAATCTTTTAATGGCGCTAAATCGAAGGTTAAAGCAAGGATATATGTATTAGCTTGTGGCGGATTGGAAAATCCTCGCATTCTTTTAAATTCACAAGATAACCGTTTTTCTGCTTTAGGTGACACAAATGGTATGGTGGGCAGATTTTTTTCTGATCACCCTATTGCTCCTTGTGCCGAAGTAGTTGGGCCATCAGGCTCGTTAAGAGTAATGAGTCAAGATGCTACAAAATTCTTTGACAAACTCCCTGGGCAAGAGAATGCAACAGTCCCTTTTTATCGACTCCCTTTCCCATTGCAAAAAGACTATGAGACTTTGAATGGGGTGGTTCAATTTTATACGCAAGAGCAAGAATTGGGTGTGGGTGAATTGGCGGCATGGAAATTAAAAAATTATTTCTCCGATAGTGAAAATAATAAAATTACTGGGAAAGACATTATGGATGTCGCTTCTCATCCCTATGAAATATTTAGGGCGTGGAAAGAGAGACGGAATAAGTCAGATAGCCGTATTGCTATGCGTTTTCAAATTGAGCAGGCGCCGAATTACAGTAATCGGGTTTCCTTATCCGATCAACGAGATTCTTTTGGATTAAGGAGAATTAATTTATCTTGGAATTTTGGGGAAATTGAGCGAAGAACTATCGATATTTTGACGGCTTATGCTGCTAAATGCCTTCAGGCTAAGGAGATAGGCACTCTCAGGTTGGATTTGCAGTTGTATGAGAACCGCAAAGATTTGCCGCAAGATTTAAGGGGTGGTCAGCATCATTGTGGAACTACTCGGATGGCCGAAAGCCCCAAATTAGGCGTAGTGGATAAAAATTTAAAAGTGTTTGGAACCAATAATCTCTATATATGTGGCAGCTCTGTGTTCCCCACCAACGGATGGGTAAATCCAACCATGACTATTCTTGCACTGAGTTTGAGATTGTCGGAGCATTTGCAGGGCCATGCATTGGGGAGGCCATAAGATTTTGAAATAGAAAGTCTGCCTGTATACACTGACTATTTGCATCGTAACTAGTATTGTAGAGCCCAACTAATTTAAAGCCCCTTTTCTCTAAAAGTGAAATCACATGATGGGCCAATTTTTGGCCAGTATAAAATTCCAGAAAAGAGCATTCGCAATATATAAGGTCGATATTAGGAAGTAGCTCTAAAGAACCCAATAAAGCTTCATATTCATAACCTTGAACATCTAATTTTAAGAGTGCGGGCCTTTGAATATCTCCCCCAGAAATCACAGAGCTTAAGGGCCTTACTAGTACAGATGTTTTGCCGATCTCAGCAGTGAAGGGGAACATGGTAGTTTGCAATTCTGTTAGGCTAAGCAAAGATGAAGAGTCGTCTTTAGCTGAAATATGCATTTCCATCGATTTAGATTCAGAGCCAATGGCTATTTGATGCAGTATGACTTGAGGATCTTTGGAAAAAATTTTCGTAAAAAGATCGGCAGCTTGCGGAAGGGGTTCAAACGCAATGATCTGAGCTTGGGGTGCCCAAATTCTGGCTGCCAAAGTAAACTGCCCACGATTGGCCCCAATGTCAATTATTGTTTTCAAGTTTGGGCGTAATACATGTCTGTGTTCATTTCCTGCCAAAACTTTACAGCGCAAGAAAGCGTTCATAGCAATTGGTGAGCGCAAAAGAAAGTATGCTCTCTCCAGTCGATTAATCAGTAGTTTTAAGTTCATTCGATTGTCTAGATTGGATTTTAGAGATGTGATCTTTTGCCAGTCGTAATGCCAATAAAAGCATCATTAAAGTGGGGTTACTGCCCCCCGCATTGGGTAAAACAGAAGTGGAAATTGTTGAAACATTGGGAAAGGCAAAGCTTCTTAGGTTTGAGTCTACTACTCCTGTTTCGATTGTATGACCCATGCGGGTGGAGCCACAGGGGTGGTAGGTATCTGGCGCAGAAAGTATTTTTTTTTCAATTTCATTGGCTGGTATGGCGAGAAATTGCCCTAGTTCTGCCAGTGGGGAGTGATTCCATAGGTGTTCAAATGACTTTTGAATGGCAATGATTCTGTTTGCTTCCTTGGGATCAATTTTCCAATGAATATTTGCTAGGGGTTTGCCAAACGCATCTGCTTCTTCTTTTGATAACCCGATGAAATTACCTGAACTGATGATTTGTTCGAGCACTAAGTTAATTTTGATTTGAGAGTCATTCGGGTAACTAAGCGTGTTATAAAAATAACGCCAAAAGAGTGCTTTTAGTAGCCAAGGAGTCGCCCTGACTAAACCCCATAGAACTGATAGTTCGGGCCATTTTCCCTTTTGAAGGCCTTGAAGGCATTTCCTTAGGGATTCAAATCCAGAGTCTTGAGATTGCTCATACACTAGATTTATAAAACAGGGGGCCCCTTGTATGCGCAAGGAAGAGGAGGGCGATAGCTCAAAGCGTAAATTACGCATCACCCCATTTTTCTCAAATTGGAAGCCAAAAAGTCTATTGAGGGCATTAGTCTTCTGTACTTTGACATCTGCAATCCATGCCGAGATGTGATCATGAAAAAAATGCCCTAGGCTAGCAGGCGGATCGATTTTGGGATGTTGCTGATGTAGCAGTAAATGTAATCTCGTATTTTCAATAGCGCCGGCAGCCAAAATAATTTGATTTGCGTGAATAGTCAGAATGTTGCCGTTATTGCTTTTGGCAATGACTTGAGAAGGATTTTCAGAGCGTTCAATATTAAATTCACATGCGTGGGCATTAATCCAAACATCCAGTAAGTCATCATCGCTATGAATAGATTGAGTAAATAAGTTGGCAACATTGCGTAGCTTGAATGAAGGCCATTTTGCCGCGCGAAGAATAAACTCGTTTTGATTGATGCCCATGTAAGCGCTTGTATCTGTTAATTGATATGGCCCAGGGTTAAGTTGAAAAATACCTTCTAATTCTTGTAAAGGCTCAAGTATTTGCTCGTAGCTAATCGGCCAAACTTGTGGATCCATATCCTCACGTAGAAAAGGAATCATAGCTCCTCCCCAGCGGGTCGAGGTACCACCTAAACAACGAAATCGTCCTTTGGCCGCTCCAGCATAAGCATCACCACTCAAAACAACATGGTTATACGGGTGAACCTCTGCTTCTTGCTTAAGCCCGCCCGATTCGATTACAACGGTGCGAATGCCGGCCTTATAAAATTGCTCAGCCATCAAAAGGCCTGCAGTACCGGCGCCAATGATTAAGATTGGTGCACTAATGGATTGCCCAGAGATTTGCCTTAGATCATGAATCATGGTGCTTTACCATGTTTGTCAATTCTTGAATGCGTTTTAATTTAGTCGTGCTAACAATGATGCTACCGCAGTGGTTTATTACTAAAGCTTGGCGAATAATTTCATCTTGCGTTAGCACTAGTCCTCGTTTGATCGCTCCTGATAAGTATCCATAGGTAATTTGGGGTACTCGATTGTGGTTATTCAATACAGAGGATTCTATTAAGTCTACGCTATCAGCCAATTGGATCACTGGGGCTAGAGGTGATCCACTCCTTAAAAAAGGTTCAAGCCTAGGGCGATCTAGCGCAAGGCCAAAAGCGCCTACTTTGCCACTTTGAACTTCTGCATTTAACCAAGTGTGCCACTCTTCAGTGTTGACTAAATCAATATTGGGGTCATGCAATAAAAATAAATCAATTTTTTCTCGTCCCAGTCTTTTTAGACTTTCCTCCAAGGAAGTTTTTGCTCTGGTGATAGAAAAGTCAACAGCAGGCTTTGAAAGGGTCGGAAGAATTTTCCCACCCGCTTTTCTGAGAAATACTTGCCATGCCAACTGATCATGACCTCCCGGTGAATAGATGCCCACTTTTGAGCTCACTGTCAGGGTGGGGTGCCTAGCTAAAACTTCAGAAAGATCTTTTTCGGCAAGTCCAAAGCCATAGTAGGGTGCAGTATCAAAATGGGTAAATCCTTGATTGATAGCTTCTTCTAGGATGTTAATACGCTGTATTTTTGAGCCAACATTAAATAAGCTTGCTGTACCAAATATTAAGCGTGAGAGTTTTAGCTTGGTGCCGGGCAGGATAATTTGCTTCAAAATACTTGCCTAATAAATAAAATAGCTAAACGCAAATTAGCGCACAGCAATAATATGACTAGTATCAGTCCAGCGTACCTGGAAGCCTGCTTTTTGAAGCATTTTCTCAATCGTTTGAGGGGCCTTTGGCAATCCTCTATCGCGCAGTAATTTGAAGTGCACCTCAACACCAATCAAGCGTAATTGAGGATTTTGAAGTAGCTCTACCAAGCCTAATAGGACATCTAATTCAAATCCCTCGGTATCAATTTTGAGGACATTGGGAATTTCTGCTTGTCCTTGAGCAATGATGAGATTACCTGGTAGCACTCGAATCGTATGAGTCAGAGCACCATTTGTAGTGGGGTCCGATGCGGTAATGCGACTTGTAGCTCCAATTTCATCTTCACCTTGCATCAACACTAAAGACTCTTCTTTTTGGCCAAGCGCAAAATCGAGTGCTCTTACATTAGCTAAAGAGTGACAGTTCTTTTGCAAAATCGCAAAATTGATTGGGCTGGGCTCAAACGCAAAAACCTGACCGTTAGGGCCAACGATTTTTGCAAAATGGGTAGTGTAATAGCCAATATTGGCACCAATATCCCATACGCAATCGCCGGGCTGAATCAGTGCTGAAAACTTGCTGTCATATTCTTTTTCATAATCTTTTGAAAACAAATAGGTCTGAATGAGGTAGGTGATGCCAATAGCCCGAGAAATATTTCGTAAATATATTCCGATAGTGCTTGTTCTCCAGCTCATGGTGCGTCCCGTTTGGTGTGATAATTAAAGCGATTATAAGTTGAATAATCACTTGGGAGATTTGAGTTAAATTGCGTATTTTGATCGTTGGGATTAATTATGCCCCTGAGCTGACGGGGGTTGGTAAATACACTGCTGAATTGGCTATTTGGTTGGCTCAACGCGGGCATGAAGTACGAGTGGTGACGGCCCCGCCATCTTATCCCAACTGGTCTATCGAGCCAGGATACTCTGCTCTGAAATACACTAAATCTATTGAAGAGGGTGTAACTGTTTGGAGGTGCCCATTATGGGTTCCCAAAAACCCCTCTGGGCTTAAAAGGATCATTCATTTATTTAGTTTTGCGCTTTCGAGTGCGCCTATTATATTGGCTCAAATCGCTTGGCGATCTCAGGTTGTTATTAATCTTGAGCCCCCTTTATTTTGCGCACCTATTTCTTGGCTAACTGCAAAGCTATCGAGTGCAAAGGCATGGCTTCATATCCAAGACTTTGAACTCGATGCTGCGTTCGAATTGGGTTTGTTAAAGGGAGCTTGGTTACGCAAGGTAGCTTTGATGCTTGAGCGATCCATCATGAGTAGCTTTGATCGAGCGTCAACCATTTCATTCAAAATGCGCGAGCTCCTCATTAGCAAGGGTATCGATGAGAGTAAAACTTATCTCTTGCCAAACTGGGTCGATCTAAAACACTTCGATCAAAAGACTTCACAAGCGGATTTTCGCAAGCAGTTGGACATTTCTTCAGAGGCAATAGTCGCTTTATATTCCGGAAATATGGGCGCTAAACAAGGGCTAGAAGTATTGGCTGAGGTTGCAAAACAATGTGGGCAATCGATCACTTTTGTTTTTTGTGGAGCTGGGGTTGCCAAAAGAGAGTTGATTGAGCGTTGCGCCCATTTGCAGCATGTGCACTTTTTGGATTTGCAGCCAGCATCAGCCCTGCCAGATTTACTTCATTTTGCCGATATTCATTTATTGCCACAGCGGCAGGAGGTAGCCGATCTGGTAATGCCCAGTAAGTTAACGGGTATGCTAGCTAGCGGACGCCCTATTATTGTTAGCGCTGATCCAGATTCTCAATTGGCTAAAGTAGTAGATCGCTGTGGCTTGATTGTAGCGCCAGGCGATAGTGCCTCTTTTGCAAAAGCATTACAAACACTAGCAAGCGATTCTCAATTGCGATTCCGTTTAGGTGCAGCAGGAAGAGCATATGCTGAGCAGTTTTTGGCACAAGAAAAAATTCTGACAGACTTTGAGAAAGAGCTCTTAAAAAGTTAGTACGCTGATTTGCCAGTAAAGCCATTCAAAATAGTCAAGAAAATAATTTTGAGGTCTAAGGAGAGTGACCAGTGATTAATGTAATACAAGTCATGATCAACTCGAGCTTGCATTTGATTGAGCTCTTCCGTTTCACCTCGTAAGCCGTTAACCTGTGCCCAACCAGTGATACCGGGTTTGACTTTATGGCGCAGCATGTAGCCGTTAATGAGTTTGCGGTAATGCTCATTATGAGAGACTGCATGCGGACGAGGCCCAACTATGGACATGCCACCTTGCAAGACATTGATGAACTGAGGCAATTCATCTAGTGATGTACGGCGTAAAAATTTTCCAAAAGAGGTTACACGCGCGTCATCTTTTTTTGCCTGCACAATAACTGCGCCGTCTTCTTGAGTAGTCATGGTTCTAAATTTCAAAACCCAAATCGTTTCACCATTTAGACCATAGCGACGCTGCTTAAAGAGAATCGGGCCAGGAGAGCTGAGTTTGACTCCAATAGCAATCAAAAGCATCAGTGGCAAAGTTAATAAGAAAAAGATAAAGCCTAAAACTATATCTTCAGTTTTCTTTAAAAACCATTGTGTACCATAAAAAGGATGGTCATTAATCGTAATCATCGGCATATTGCCTAGTGTGATCCACTGAGACCCCAAGAGATCAGAGAGAAATATATTCGGTGCCAAATAGACTGAAGCTGTAGAGTCAGCTAAAGCATTAATAGCAGCAATAATTTCTTCTTGTTGATTGCCTGAGTAACTCAAAAAAACATAATCAACACCCTCAGTTTGTACCTTATGAATAAGAGTATCTAACTGTTGATAGCTACCCACATGCGTCAATCCAGTCCAAGGTAGTGCAACCATCTTGGTAAGCAATTGATCAGAGGATGCAGAATCTCCCAAAATAGCATAGGAACGGGTGTTGCTACCTTTTTTTCGCAGATGTCGTAGCGCTAAATAAATACCAAGGCGCTCAAAGGCCAACAGTAGTGGGGTTAGTAAAAACCAGCCACTAAGAGTAAGGCGAGAAAAATTTGCCGAAGATTTGGTTGCAAAGGCAATCAAAATCAGTGCAATGACAACCGTAGCCCACGTACTGAGAATTTTGCCTATCATGCTCGAGTAAGTTTGGAGTCGGGAAGAGCGATACATCGACCTTACTTCAGCAATCAGGAAATAAAAAATGACCGCTAGTAAAGCCGCTACTTGGTAGATCGGCAAAATATCAACCTGATAGAGAGAGCATAGGCCAATCAGAGAGGCCCAGATAATCAAGGCATCAAGCAAGCGGTTTAGAGTTGAAAACTCAGAGCTAAGAGGGCGCATGAGCCCTAAGGGCTGTTGATTGGCAGAAAGACTCATGAGGGCTGAAAATTCTGACTAAGGAGCGATCTAGCCACTAACTGATAGATTTGCGAAATAAGGTGCTTTGGCATGCTCTCTATAATAGGGTATTTAAGGGCTGTTGGCCTACCCAAAGTAGCTATAAGAGGCTTTTGATGCTTATGAATTTAATAGAAATATCACCCTAAGTTGGGCTCTGAATGCAAAATAGAGCAATGTCAGACTTAATGCCCCAAAAAAATAGCGCAAGCAATACAGCAGTCACCGTCCCCTACTTTGTAGTCCTTGTGCAGGCGGTTTGCTTTGCTATTTTGTATGCAGTGTGGATGCTGCCTAAGACGATCTTTCTGCGCAATATTTGCCTAGGGATTGGTGCGGCGCTGAGCCTGTTTGTGATTTATCGTTATCGAAAATCGTTTCTCAGTAAATTTGCGCTGCCTATATATTTATTGCTGACTTTATTTGCCTGGCTGGTATTTCATCTCCTTTTCTTATCAAACGATTATCAAGCGCAATATCGTGAATTGACTTCAGTCTGGAAAAATTGCTCCATCGCTATCCTCTTTGGCTTAGGTTTCGGAATTTCACTCTCGAGTTTGATGAGCCATTCTGTTGCAAATAGCGAGATCCAAAAGAACAAAGTAAGAATGAGCCAGATCGTATGGATTTTGATTTGGCTAGGACTCATAGCGCCAGAGTTGATCTTCATCATCAAATGGGTACTGACAAATCAAGGTCCTGCATGGGGTATTGCAGTACCTGATTATTTGAAGCTATGGCAAAGTTCGGCGCCATACTACGTTGCCAAACTGGACTATGTCTGTTTTTGTTTACCGGTACTCGCGATCGCCTTAGGACAAATCAAAGTTCAGATCGATCAGGAGCGCTTACTGTCTTGGGCGAATGGTTTTTATGTCTGTGTGGTAGCTAGTGTGCTATTTGTCTTTGCCAAGTGGCAGGTATTTAACGGCTTTATTTATGCGCTACTCATTACAGCCATCTTAGCTTGCATGTTGTTGTGGAGATATTTTAAGAGGACATCCTCAAGTAAGCAGTTCATTGCAATTGTTTTCATGTGTGCTTTGGCTGCTAGCCTACTGCATCAAATCAAAAATGACTCACACTTTGAGACTTTTGTTGCTGATGCAAAAGTGGCGCTTGATGGAGAAAAGTACCCCCAGTGGAAATACGGCGGCACCCAAGGTTACCCAAGCAATGAACTGGGTAGGCAAGTCAACGTATCAAACTACGAACGGGTAAGTTGGTTTGTCAATGGAGTAGAGCTCGTTCCACGCTATCCCCAGGGCTATGGTCTTTTACATCGCTCATTTGGACGCCTGGTGAAAATAGACTACCCTGACTCCAAAATGCACCAATCCCATAGTGGTTGGCTTGATCTCACCGTGGGCATTGGAATTCCTGGTGTTGCCCTCATTCTGGGTGCAATGTTGCTTGCAATGCGCAATTGCTCAAAATTGCAAATACCCCCTGCAACCCCAAGCGAAGACACACTTAATAGAAAGGCGTTCCTGAATATAGCCTGGTGGGCTTTGCTCGGCCTAGGACTTATCTGGTGCACTACCGAGATTAGCCAAAAGGTGAATATGGAAGCGCTCCTATTTTGGGTTGCGCTCGCAACCGGCATGTCAATGGGCGTTAACTTGGCCATTGACCCTGGGGAAAAGCCATAAGGCAATCTCAAATGCGTGTAAAACAGGTAAGTTAAAGCTACTTAGCAAATAGCGGATTCGATACTTATTTGCAGCTGATTTTTGATTTTCCGAGCCCATCTTGAGGCTGTGTAAGAGGACCCAGAATGTTATTATCGATATAACGTCTATTCAATGGGTCTGGGCATGCAATCTTCAATAAATGATCAAAAAAAGTTAGCCATCCATACATTAATAAGATGTCAAAACCCTGTTTTTTATTGTATGGGATATTTATAAATGTTATAATTAATACTTCGTAGTGTAGTTATTCAATAAAGTTGCTAGCAAATTGACATTGCATCCGAAGAAATTGAATTCAAAAGGTCGTTGACATCGAACTAAATTCGAAGCTAACTCAGCATCAGTTGAGTGATGTTCTGGGCGTAAGTTTGAATAAATGCATTATTGTATAAAGGTCTTGATTGATAATGGCTTGGTAAAGATGGGTAACTTTAGTCACGATCAAAAAAATAGACTATACCTATTTGCTAACCCAAAATAGATTAAGATAAAGGCAATATTTATTAACAGTCCATTTTTTACAACGAAAAATTCCTGAGTACGAGAAGTTACGGCAGTAAATTGATTTGATTTCGAGTGCAAAAGAAAAAGAATCGCTAGATGTCCTAGAATAAAAATTGAGTAAATGAAAAAAATTCTTACGGTATTTGGTACTCGGCCAGAAGCAATTAAAATGGCTCCACTAGTTAAGGCGTTAAATGCAACGCTTGAATTCGAGGTTAAGGTCTGTGTTACTGCACAACATCGCGAGATGCTAGATCAGGTTTTATCATTATTTGAAATAAAACCAAATTTTGATCTTGATATTATGAGTCCTGGTCAGGACTTATACGATATAACTAGTCGAATTCTGATGGGTATCCGTGCTGTACTTAGGGAGTTTAGGCCTGATGGGGTATTGGTGCATGGGGATACAAGTACAACTTTCGCGACAGCCTTGGCTGCGTTTTATGAGCAAATACCAGTTGGCCATATTGAGGCGGGTTTGCGGACGGGCAATCTTTACTCTCCATGGCCTGAAGAAGCCAATAGGAAGCTGACGGGGGTTTTGGCTCGCTGGCACTTTACCCCGACTGAAACTTCAAGACAGAATTTACTAAGAGAGGGGGTCCCTGAAGCCTCTATTGAGGTAACTGGTAATACGGTGATTGATGCTTTGCTGGCTGTAAGGAATAAAATTAGAAGTAACCATGATTTGCAAAGAAAATACAGACACCAGTTTTCTTTTTTAAGTGATGAGCGACAGATTGTTTTAGTTACAGGGCATCGGCGAGAGAATTTTGGTGGTGGTTTTGAGCGTATTTGTGAGGCCTTGGCTGTTTTGGCTAGGAAATATCCGAAAATAGATATCGTGTATCCCGTTCATCTGAACCCCAATGTTCAAGAACCAGTCAATAGATTGTTGCAATATCTGACAAACGTTCATTTAGTTGATCCGTTGGATTATGAGCCATTCGTGTATTTAATGGATCGTAGCTATCTCATCTTGACGGATTCTGGAGGCATTCAAGAAGAAGCACCCTCTTTAGGTAAACCTGTATTGGTTATGCGAGATGCAACCGAAAGACCTGAGGCGGTATTGGCTGGTACGGTCAAACTGGTCGGAACTGACGTTGCAACTATAGTTGCCTCTACATCAAGTTTAATAGACTCAAAAGAGTCTTATGCAGATATGGCGAGAGCACATAATCCTTACGGAGATGGGACTGCTTGCGCGCAGATAATTTCTAAACTCAGGAGTGCTTTTAAATGAAAATAAAAGATAAAAATATTTCAATTATTGGTTTAGGATATATTGGCCTTCCAACAGCTGCCATTTTTGCATCGAAGAAAATTAAAGTTATCGGCGTTGATGTTAGTAATAAGGTTGTCAACACAATTAATCAAGGAGGGATCCATATTGTGGAGCCCGATTTAGATATGGTTGTTCATACCGCTGTTAAAGATGGGTATTTAAGGGCAACGACTGTCCCGGAACCTGCGGATGCTTTCTTGATTGCTGTTCCAACTCCATTTAAGGATGGATTTGAACCAGATTTAAGTTATATTGAGTCTGCATGTAACTCTATTGCACCAGTGCTCAAAAAGGGAGATTTAGTGATCTTAGAGTCCACTTCACCGGTTGGCGCGACTGAACAGATGTCAGCATGGCTCGCTAATGCTCGCCCTGATTTAACATTTCCTCAAACTGAAGGGGAGGCCTCGGATATTCGAGTTGCGCACTGCCCTGAACGCGTTCTTCCAGGGTGCGTTCTGCGTGAATTAGCTCAGAATGATCGCGTAATTGGCGGAATGACGGATAAGTGTTCAGCCGCTGCGGTGGACCTATATAGGATATTTGTTGAAGGTGAATGTATTGTCACGAACGCAAGAACAGCGGAAATGTGTAAGCTGACCGAGAATAGCTTTCGCGACGTAAACATTGCTTTTGCGAATGAGCTGTCAATCATATGCGATAAATTAAAAATTAATGTCTGGGAAACTATTCGATTGGCAAACCGCCATCCGAGAGTCAGCATTCTGTCTCCAGGCCCAGGCGTCGGCGGTCACTGTATTGCTGTTGACCCATGGTTTATTGTCCACAAAACTCCTAAAGAAGCTAAGCTAATTCGCACTGCACGCACAATTAACGATGATAAGCCGCGGTATGTGGTGGCTCAAGTGGTTGCTTCGATGGCAAATTTGGTCAATCCAGTTATTGCATGTCTGGGGCTTGCTTTTAAGCAGGATATTGATGATTTACGCGAAAGCCCCGCGATCGAAATTGTCCATTTATTGGCAAAAGGTGTGACTGGTCAAATTCTTGTGGTTGAGCCGAATATTGAGCAATTGCCTGCGTCGCTAAATGTCTTTAAAAATGTTGAGTTGGTAAATACTGAGGCTGCATTAGGTCGTGCAGATATCGTTGTGATGTTGGTCAATCATAAAGTCTTTTATGACATAGACAGGGCATTGCTAGATGGAAAAAATATCATTGATACACGAGGGGTTTGGTTATGAAGCAGGTTCTTGTGCGTTCCGGCAATGTTTTTTTGAAAGAAGTTCCAGCACCCACTGTTGGACCGAAGAATATTCTCGTGTCTGTCAATCGCTCTTGTATTAGCATAGGAACTGAGGTGGCAGGCATTAAAATGTCTGGATTACCCCTTTATAAGCGCGCCCTAAAGCAGCCCCATCATGTGAAACGGGTTGTCCAACTGATGCGGGACCATGGAATTGCTCGTGTTTATCGGCAGGTTAAAACTAAACTGGATGGCGGTCTTCCTGCCGGATATTCAGCATCTGGTACGGTCGTTGAGGTCGGTTCACAAGTTTCGGGTTTCCAGGTTGGGGATCGGGTGGCGTGCGGTGGTGCGGGAATAGCCAATCACGCAGAGTTAATTGATGTTCCAGTGAACCTTGCTGTTCATATTCCAGGCAACCTTGATTTTGATAGGGCTGCTAGTGTGACATTGGGGGCAATTGCCCTACAAGGGTTGCGTCGTGCAAAGCCAACGCTAGGTGAAACCTTTGTAGTTATTGGGCTTGGGATCTTAGGGCAAATAACTGCGCAATTATTAAAGGCGAATGGATGTCATATTATTGGAACGGATCTTGATTCTGAGCGTGTCGAAATTGCTCGGCAAAATGGGCTCGATATTGGAGTTATAGCTGCTGGTCCAGAGTTGGTCGATGCTGTAATGAAGATTACCGATGGCCATGGTGCAGATGGCGTAATTATCACTGCTGTATCTCAATCTAGCCAGATCCTCTCTGATGCATTTAACTTATGCCGTAAAAAAGCGCGCGTTGTAATTGTGGGCGATGTTGGTTTAGATATGGCACGCGATGAAATTTACAACAAGGAGTTGGATGTATTGATTTCTTGTTCCTATGGTCCGGGTCGGTATGATCAAGTATATGAGGAAGAGGGCCAAGATTATCCTTTTCCTTACGTGCGTTGGACGGAAAATAGAAATATGGCAGAGTATTTGCAAAAACTCGCATCAGGCACTGTCAGTTTAGATAATATGCTCGAGGAACCATTTCCTATTGAGGAGGCTGTTGCGGCCTACAATAAGTTGAGTCGTCCGGGAAGAAAGCCCCTTCTTACTATTTTTAAATATCCCGAAGAGGCTGGAATAATGCCTCGAACGCTTTTATTTGGGAGTGCCACTAGTCGCCTTGATAAGGTCAACGTTGCCATCGTGGGGGCAGGCGAATTTGCACAGGGCACGCATCTTCCAAATCTCGTAAAATTAAAGCAGTCTGTTTGCTTGCATACTATAGTCTCGCGAACTGGTCTCAGCGCACAACGTACGGCGGAACGCTTCGGCGCGGTGCAAGCAAGCACAGATTTTGATGCTGTGCTTTCAAATCGGGAGATAAATCTTGTTCTGATTGCATCCCGTCACGATCTCCATGCGCCAATGGTGCTTCAAGCATTAAGAGCGGGGAAGAATGTCTTTGTTGAAAAACCTCTTGCCCTAACTGCTGAACAGATTGATGAGATTGAAGAATATTATAAAAATACTTCCTCAGCGCCCCTCCTAATGACGGGGTTTAATAGACGCTTTGCACCTGCGATTGATAGGATTAGGATGGGGTTAGCTAATCGTAAGTCTCCAATTATCGTGAATTATCGTATGAATGCTGGCTATTTGCCATCGGATCATTGGGTTCATGGTGAACAAGGAGGAGGGAGGAATCTCGGTGAAGCTTGTCATATTTACGATCTTTTCTCAGCATTAACTGGCAGCATGCCTGTGGATGTTTATGCTCGATCCATCAATTCTGGTGGTACCTATTGGCGTGCTGATGACAATTTTGTAGCGACGATTCGTTATGAGGATGGATCGGTGTGCACGCTGACTTATACGTCTCTGGGTGCCAAAAGTTTTGCAAAGGAGCAAGTTGAAGTTTTTGCAGATGGAACGGTATGGTCCCTTGACGACTATAAGCGTTTAGATGTTTTTGGCGTTGGGTCGGGTTGGCGTGGAAGGATTGACAAGGGGCATAAACAAGAATTAGAAGCTTTGATAAGAGCGCTTCAATCGGGATCTGGGTGGCCGATTTCTTTAGCAGAACAACTTGCAACGTCGCGTGTAGCATTAGCTGTCGAGCAACAGCTAGCAGCATAATAAACTATGCGCCTATTTATTAGGGCAAGATATTATTTATACCGCATGGGGGAGGCTGGTTGGCGATCAACCACCCAAAAGTTGATTGCTAAAATCGCTCCTTATTTCTGGTGGCCTGTTTACGTTTCCGGTGGGTTTAGGGGTCTCCGTAGAAGATCGCACAATATTGCATTTGCACGGGTTCAAAAGCTGGGCTCCAGGATCGCCTCTTTCTTGGAGGCGCAAGTAGTTCTTCGGCCAATTTATCGTGACGAATCTCGTCAAAGGGCATTACTCGCATTATCCAGAACTTGGACCGTATTGGGATACGGAAAGGCAGAAATTCCAACGGGGATTGGCTGGTTGACTGATCCCATTCATGAGTATACGTGGCCGTCTGTATATTTTCCATTCGTTGATTATGTATGTTGTGAACAGGTGTGTGATGTCAAGATCGCTTGGGAATTAAGTAGACTCCAATTTCTTCCATGGCTTGCAGAGGGAGCGTTGCTTAATGAAGATTTGTCAGATGAATGTCGTGAGCAATTTATTAGCATTGTTGAGGACTGGATTCAAGCAAATCCACCTGGCTTTGGCGTTAACTGGACTTGTGCCATGGAGGTCGCAATTCGCGCGATAAATCTTATGACCTCTTTCGCTCTATTTTCAAGTAAGTTAGACGAGAGGGTGTGTGCATTGCTCAGATCCTCGCTGGAGGACCACTTTACTTTTTTGAGACGTTTTCCGGAAACAAGCGATGTTACTGGTAATCATTATCTTTGTGATTTAATGGGAGAGGTTGCTATCGCCTCACTCTTTGATAATGAAGATATTTTTAATCAGTTGGCAAATCGTTTTATTGATGAGTGTGATGCACAATTTGAACCGGATGGCGTTCATTTAGAGCGCTCTCTAGTCTATCACCGGCTTTGCATGGATGTTTTGACGCTAGGCGGAGCATTTATCCATGCAAGAAATCCACAAATGAGTGCCTCATTAACTTCCGTCTTTAATAGAGCGCTTAATTTTGCTAAATCTGTTGCGGACAGCAGGGGTTGGTTGCCAATATTTGGCGATGCTGATGGAGGTATGGTTTTGCACTTACAGAGCGAGGCACGTGATATTTCTGACTTATGCTCACTGCAGAGTGGCGCAGACCATCGAACTTTTGCTGCTTGGTTACGAGGTATTGCTGGGGATGGTCAATATCTGAGAAATTGTTCCAGTGAAATTATAGGACCTGGCCCGCATGGAGGATTTATCGGGTTGAAGGTTGGTCAAATGTCTCTTTCGATGCGCGTGGGTGATCAAGGTCTTCGTGGTCGCGCTCCTCATGATCATGATGATGCTACATCTATTTGGGCCGAATTTTCGGGCAATGACTTTATTATTGATAGAGGTTGTCACTCTTATACGTTGAATTCTTCGCGTCGCTTACATGACATCTCATCCTCCTCGCATAATGTCTTAAAGGCTGCAAATTATGAGCGTTACCTCGGGCGTGAAGGTTCTATTCATCTGACAATGCGTGGAGCCCCAGTCTGCTCTGAAGCATTTATAACTCAAGTGGGTAATGCGAACGTGATTGTGGCACAAATTAATTCCGCCGGGAAAATGGGAGCTGTGCATCGTATTGTTCGGGTTGATAAGGGCGATAGCTTATCTTTTGAGGTTATAGATTCTTGCGTGTTCAATGATCAGCTTGTTCTGAGTTGGCATTTTGCGCCAGGTTTCCAGGTTCAGCCAATTGGCAAGGCCTGTTTTGAAATAAGAAATACTACTATTGATGCTTATCTTGAGTTTCGTGGAGAGCAGTATGAAGGCTTTGAGATTTTTGATTACTCCTTTGCACCTAACTATGGCGCAAACTCAATGTGTTTGGGAATTCGGGCCTTTATTGGCGGCTCAGGCCATCGTGAGATAATTAGCCGTTTTGAAGTTCGTTCAGTGATAAATTAATTCATGGAGATATTTAGTGTCCCATCTTGAAAAGTCATTTAGTTATAAAATTCGAAAGGTCCTCCGCTATATCACCCTTTATGGCCCCGCGCGCACTTTAATGAAGATTCGTGGTCAATTCCACATGCAAAGGACTAAAGATTTTGAAGGGGATATTTTTTTAAATAAAGTAAAAACGTCAACTTCTCGTTTTGTCGGACTCATTGGATGTGGGAATTTCCCTTACTGTAATTCCGCTTTTTATCTTAGGAAGATGGCTCCAGATTTCCTTCGTGGAACATATGATCTTTTGCCTCAGCGCTCATTATCACTGTGCTCCGATTATGCAGGTGCATACGCAGCGCGTAATGTTGATACTATTCTGCAAGATCCAGAAATTCAGCTTGTATATATTGCGTCTAATCATGCAACCCATGCTGAATATGCTATTGCAGCACTTGATGCAGGTAAACATGTGCATATTGAGAAGCCGCATGTAATTTCGCAGCTCCAACTTGAGCAATTGGTTGGTGCGCAAAAGCGAAATCCGCGTGGGATGGTTTTTCTCGGGTTTAATCGACCTAAGAGTAGGCTGTTCAAGATTTTAAAATTATGGCTGAACAAGGAGCAGGGGCCAGTAGCTATTAATTGGTTTGTTGCTGGACATAAACTTCCTGATGACCACTGGTATTACGATGATGCAGAAGGTTCACGCATTGCCGGAAATGTCTGCCATTGGACGGATCTAAGTTTGCAGATCGTCGGTCTTGAGCGCGCATTTCCTTGTGAAATTCGTGCGACTTGTCCTTCTAATTCAAAGTCGGATTATGCTATTTCAATTCTATTTGCAGACCAATCACTTGCAAGTATTAGTTTTTCTGCAAAAGGAGAAACTTTTGAAGGTGTTCGTGAGATATTGAACATCCAGCGCGGAGATGTTATAGCAACGCTGGATAGTTTTGACGCTCTCAAGGTTGCACGTGGCACGACTACAAAAATTTACAAGGAATTCTTCCGTGATCACGGTCATAAAGAAAATCTAGTTAATAGTTATATTGCGGTTCGTGATGGAGACCTGTCGAGAGCGGTTAGTGCCGAGTATAGTATGGCGACAGCGCAATTATTCCTGGCCTGTAATCGGGCTGTTAGAGATGGAAAAGTTGTAACGGTTCCAGCTATAAATTAGCAATATGCGTGGTTTAAACAAAATTTCAGCAGGACTTAACCATCATATTTATAGTCTAGGTGGGCAAGTCGTTGCTGCTACACCAAATATTCTTATAGCAGCTATATTGGCTCGCACAGCCGGCCTGTTGGATGCAGGACACTTTGTTGTTATTGCCTCTTATGCATCGGTTTTATTTACTGCTTTGTACTTTGGTTTTATCTATTACGTAAGCATTGATAGGTTTAAGCATTTTTCGATTTGGGATTTTACGATTACGCGTTTTTTTTCGATGATGGCAGCATCGGTTATATTGCTAGTTTCCGCACGTTATTTGCATATTCCAGACGAAATCGCGCTTTTGGTTGTCGCCCTTAGAATCGCTGATAGCGCATCTGATCTAGTCTGGGGGTTTGAATTATGTATTAGGCAAGGTAATTCAGCCGTTAAAAATTATGCCTTTCTTAATTCCATAAAAATAATTGTGATTCTGTTGCCGCTATTTTTTTTGGCATTCGGTTTTACTATTACTGTCGTACAGGCTTTAATTTTTGGAGCTTTCTTAGCATGCCTGTTATGTTGGGGACGCTTATTGTCCATCTCACGAGAGCGAGGGTATCCAAAGCAAATCTTTTCACAGGCTTTGCGATCAATTAGGCTAATTCGTTATGCAATATGGTATGCGTTGGCCGGGATAGTTTCTGCATTGGTGGCTAACTCCCCGCGCCTAGTTCTTGAGCGAGTTGCTTCAGGTGAATTATTGGGGGTAATTGCCGTCACTTTATCCTTTTCTACTGTTTATGCAATGGCTTTTATGTCGGTATGGTTACATTGGTTTCCGCGCCTAAGTAGAGAGCAGGTGGGGCAGCGCTATTTCGGTTATCTTTTGGGGCAGTCAATATTGTTGGCTATAGTACTTTTGGTTGGCAGTATAAGTGTTGCACCATTTATTCTTTCATTTATATTTGGTTTCAACCTTGAGACTTATCAAGATGTCTGCTCAAATGTTTTAATTTCAACCGTTATCTTTAGTTTAGCTATGAATATTACAAATTTATTTAAGCTTACCCCACATGTCTATTTGGAGAGTGTATCGCTAATTTTCGGGGCAGTGATTGGATTTTTATTTTTGCAACAAGGAGGTGTGATTGCATATATGTTAGCCTCAGGGATCTCCATTATTCTTATTTGTGTGGCGGCTTTTCTTCTTCTGCAAAAGCGCTCTGGGCATGTCCGAAAAGTGGTCTTTCTTCGCTTTACAGCTCGCCCAGTCTCGCGCGTTGTGCGCATGATGACTGTTGCTCTAGAGGCGGGCTGTAAAGTTTTGTTTATTGGCGCCTATCGCGAGCAGGGATTACCTAGAGAAGATTTTTGGGAGGGCTTACCAGTCAGGCGCTCGGGCCCGCATTTTCCGCTACTAAACGGCAGAGGCTTTTTAAAATATGTGTATTGTGTATTCGCGTGCAATTTTTCATTTTTTATTGAACTTTGTCGTGAGGCACCTATTGTGGTACATGCTTCGGATATTGAGACAATGCCATCTGCAGTAATCTACCGTCTCGCTACAGGACGTCGAATTGTTTTTAATATTCATGATAATTTGGCCCAGCGATATGCACTACCTGATTTTGTTAATTATATTCTTAATTGGATAGAGGGCATTGCCGTTTTGTGTGCTAACAAGGCGCTGGTCCCCGAGGTATTTAGGCGCGATGCACTTCCATCATGGTGTCGTTACAAGGTATCGGTAATTCGTAACCTTCCTTTGAAAGAAACGCAGGAGCACCCCCCTGTATCCTGTGAGAACGGTCGGATAAGAATTTTTTATGGTGGGTGGCTTGACTGGCAGCGTGGACTGCATGCGTTGCTAGCGCTTGCTGAAGAGCCTGATATTGATGTGCGAATAGCAGGGGAGGGATCTGACGAGATTTTAAAAGAGATTTATGCCTCTAAAGCTTCGTATCTTGGATTCTTGCCCTCTGCCGATGTATATAAAGAAACAATAGCCTGTCATTTTGTTCCGGTGTTTTATGATCCTGCTAGAATAATTAACAGATATTCCGCATCGAATAAGCTTGCTGAAACCTTATCTCTTGGCCGCCCTCTTATTATCAATCAAGAAATGGAGGTGACTCGTGATCTTGGTGAGGGGCCTGCTTTAATAAAGGTGGAATATGCAAAGGCAAGCTTGGTTTCCCCAAGACTACGAAGCTTATTGAGCGATCCAAACGCTTATGCGGCCGCTTGTTCTAATGCAAGAAGCATATATCAGGCCTCGTACGATAGGGATTTAATGCGAATTCAATCTATAAACGCGCTATTTGGGGTTGCGGGGGATGAAAAATGAATGAGATATTAAATTTAAACTCTTGGAATCCACTGCTATTAGGAATTCTTTTTGCGCTACTCTTAGTTTATGTTTTGCTTCGTATAGTTAAAAAAAAGGTAATTCTTCGAATGCAAGATGCATTCATTGCTGGGCTTCTTATGTATATCCTTGGCTCTGTATTTGTTTGGGCCGAGGGCGTTATGTTTTCAGAAAATGTTCTAACCATTGCCCTGCTTTCTGGTATTTCAGCTATTTCAGGATCTATTGCTTTAGAACTTTTTTTATTTAGAACACCTGCCGGTATAAAAAGGGACGGAATTTTGCGTAATTACGAAATTTTTCTAATTGGTGCAGGACTTGTTACGTGTACGATTGTAAGCTTTGCCTTTCTAATGGCTATATATACCAATAATCATACAAGAGGTCTTTTCTTTGATGTTTGGCATGGGCAAGTTGGTGCCTTCAATCAGTTGCGAATAAATATTTCTTCGGGAGTATATCAATATGTTGCGCCTGGTTATGTGAAACAATTTCGGGACATTGCTGCTCCAATCATGATGGGCGCATTGGTTTTGAGAAATTTACAAGGTCGATTAATTTTATTTTTAGTGCCGTTATGTATTTGCTCTGCAGCGGTTTATATTTCAGGGCAAAGACTAGTATTACTCCAATATATTGTAGTTTTGACAATCTGCGGCATTATCGCTTATCGAAGATTTGGTAATTTAAAAATGGCAGTGATCCTAAGTGGAGCGATCATCTTGCAATTTACTTTATTGATAATAATGACTAATCAACTCGGACGAAACGATATTGCTCTTTCACCAGCGGCTCCCGCCATTCATAATGAGGTTGTTAAGGATAACCATGGATCTATTTTTAATTTATTTTCAGAAAAACTTTCAGAAACACAGATACCTAAGCCTGTTTCAGCATTGATTGCGCTTGTTCATCGTAGCTTAATTGCAGTGCCACGTGAAAACGTGATCACAATTAGAATGTGGGAAAGTGGTAGTGATCTTGCGGGGGCTGGTTGGGTTGGCGATATAGCAACTGTATTACCCGGTACTCAGCGACAACTTTCAAATAGGCTTGCCTTAAGTCAAGGATCTTCCGATCTTGGAAATTCACCATTAGGCATGCCAGCAGACTTGTTTTATAACTGGGGCTTTATTGGACTATTAATATTTCCTTTCTTTTTTTCGCTTATTTGGGCTCTTTGGGACTTTTATTGGGATAGCACTCGATATGTATTTTTTGAGGTGGCAAAGATTTATCTATTTATCTCTATTCCATTTATGTACTCACCATTCATGTTTATTTTATATGGTGGGGCATTCACTATGCTGCTTTTTTTTGGCGTATGGGTGCTTGAGCGCCTTTACACTTTTTTTCATGATTGATATAGGCCTTTTATAAAATGTGTGGAATTGTAGGGGTTATTAATTTTGGCGCTTCAGGTATTTCTAAGGATTTACTCTCGGCCATGCGTGATGAAATGGTGCATCGTGGACCAGATGGTTCCGATTTATGGATTTCTAAGGATTCAAGGTGCGGACTTGCGCATCGTCGACTATCAATACTTGATCTGAGCTCTTCTGCCTCTCAGCCAATGCCAAATGAGACTGGATCAATTTGGATAACCTTTAACGGAGAAATTTATAATCATGCGGCTTTGCGAATACAACTTCTCACAAGTGGGCACTCTTTTAGAACGGACCATTCTGACACGGAAGTCTTAATTCATGGATATGAGGAGTGGGGGTTTTTAGGACTCCTTTCGCGGATTGAGGGTGATTTTGCTTTTGGTATTTATGACTGTGAAAGAAAGCTTCTTTCAATTGCGCGTGATAAGGTAGGTGTTAAGCCGTTATATTTTTCGAAAACTGCTGCTAGTTTTATTTTTGCCTCCGAAATTAAGTCCATTCTTAGGCATCCAAATGTAGAGCGTGATATTGATCCGTGCGCAATGAATCACTATTTAAGCTTTATGGTGACACCAGCTCCTTTAACTATGTTTAAGGGAATCTATAAAATGCCGGCTGGCACTTGGCTGGAGGTATATGATAATGGGACCGTCAAGACGGGTCGATATTATGAGGCGACACCCGGAAAAGGAATTCTGGCTTCAGAAGTTAAAGGGTTATCCGCTCAGGCTACTGAGGATTTCTATATTAGGGGAATTCGGTCTAGGCTTGAGTCGTCGGTTGAGCAACGCATGATGTCGGATGTTCCTTCTGGGGTTTTTTTATCTGGAGGAGTTGATTCATCTGCTGTAACGGCCTTGATGGCGCGAAATACGAAAAGTCCAATTAATACACTTACAGTAGGCTTTAAAGACCACCCCTCCCTAAATGAAGTTGAATATGCACGAGAGGTTGCTCGACTGCATAGAACAAATCATCGCGAAGTTTTGATAAACGAATCAGATATGATTTCTGCGCTTGATGATATTATTTTTCATCAGGATGAACCTTTAGCTGATTGGGTTTGTATTCCGCTTTATTTTGTTTCACGTCTCGCGCGTCAAAGTGGAATCTCTGTGGTTCAGGTTGGGGAGGGCGCTGATGAGCTTTTTTGTGGTTATCCCGGGTATCTGCGCTATTTGAAATTATATAAACAGTACTGGCTACCTTTTAAGAGGTATCTGCCTGCTGCTGCCCAGACCTTGATTTCGAGTGCTGCTGTTGGTATTTCGCACCTCCATCCGAGGTTACCAGTTTATGCGGATATTATTGACCGAGCAGCTCAAAATCGAGAGCATTTTTGGATTTTATCAATGGCGCTGTGGAATACTAATAAGCAGCACCTTTTAATTCCATCTGCCTTTGGCGAAGAGTCACATTACCCAGATTTTCTTAATGATTTTGGCAATCAAGGCCTTGCACAGAAGGATTCATACGAGATTATTAAGTCATATAATGAAGGGTTTGATTCCAAGTTTCCCGATGCTGATTCTTTCACGAGAATGTTATTTAAAGAATTTCGGTTGCGCTTGCCGGAGCTATTGCTTATGCGGATCGACAAGATGGGAATGGCATTTTCACTCGAGGCTCGCGTACCCTTTTTAGATCAAAGTCTAGTTGATTTTTGTTTTGACATCCCTGGAGATGCAAAAATTTTCGGAGGAGAAACGAAATATTTGTTAAAAAAGGCAATCGAGGGGTTGGTTCCCGATCATCTAATTTACCGAAAAAAAATGGGATTTGATGCTCCTATGTTGCAATGGTTACAAGGAGATTTTGGGGTTCGCGTGGAACGTGAAATTCTCTCTTCAGGTTTGATGGGACGTGGATTTTTTGATCTTAATTATATTAATGGCCTTTTTGCCACCATTCGCTCGAATAGGGCTAATGTTACCCAGCAAATCTGGTCTATCTACAATCTCGTTCGCTGGTACGATCACTGGATTGACGGGCGTGAAAGTAAAATTTCGAAAATCTAGTGCGCTCGATTACGAAAAATGATCCAGACTACCAGCCAAAAGACAAATCCAAAATAGCTATCTAACGTTTGTCCAATTTGAAAATTTGCTGGTACGTAAACAAGCAACTGCACTAGAAAACAGAAGACAATAGCCGCTACATCATTATGGGCTTGTGTTGCATCTTTCCATGAAATTGCAAAAATGAATCCAAATAAGCCGAATACCAAAAGGGCGCCTTCGAATCCAACATCGTTTGCGAGCCATGGAAAAATAGTTGCCCACTCGCTATTGTCGCTCCACGCTTTTGAGTTTAAGTGAAAGGTGTAGCTATTTTTGTAGAGGCTTTCATCCTGTGTGATACGTTCATAGATTCGTTTTAGCGCTGGAGCATGTCCTATACCTAGGGTTGAGTTAAAGGGGCTGGGGTCGGCCAATGCTAGTGAAAGGCCATAATAGCCGTTCGTAAGATAATTTGACACCATAGTGATTGCGTATTTATTGAATGCGGATGCAGAGGCTATCATCCAATGATTCTTATCTGCACAAGCGGCACGTATGCACATGATAGTCATGTAGCCGCCCTGAGGCCCTGGCGTGTCGAGTAGCTGCGTAAGGGCCTGCTCGCTTAAACCTGCTCGCTGAAGTCGCCTTTCCCCGAATACGTTATAGGCAAGAATAGTTATGATGATGGCGGTAAGGCCAACTGCAAGCGCAGCTTTTATTTTATTTCTATTCAGGAATTGCGAACTGTTGCGTATAGTGAGGATAAGTGTGGAAGATGCTACCAGCAGTATGAAGTCAAAGCTTTCGCGATCTGTTCCGCGTAAAATAGAAAATATTATGGCTGAGGCCATAGTGAGCCCAAATAACATCCAGAACCATTTTGGATTACGTTGGAAATTTAGAATGTAGAGTGGAACTACGGCATAAATAAAAGGGAAAGTAAGGGCGCGCGCAAATGCTATAACCTCTCGACCGCTTTGCGCTTTACTGAGACGTTTTTGGAGGGCTTCATAAACTAATCTCTGGTCTTGGATCGCTGAAACCAGTTCCCAAGGCATCTTGTCTGCATAGAAATAAGCAGATGGAAAAAGCATAAGTAAACTGAGTAAACTGCCAAATACAACGATATTGCGTTGCGGAAAAATTGGCAAAGGTGATGAGGGAATAGAAAGGCCAGCCCAATAAAAAATACCGAACAAAATAATGGCGAAAGCGAGGAAAGCCATTGTTGTATTCACATTACTTGAATTCCATTGGACTGGGCCAAAGAAGAATAGGGCGATAGTTAAGCCGAGATAAGTTGTTATTAGAATGCCTGGGAGGCTCGAGTATAGTTTTACCTTTGATTTTAGATACATCCCTTCGCTCCTCAATTAGTCATTAATGTAACACTGATGCCGCTTGCTCTATCTGGCGGTTAGTTTGATTTAGTTAGCATGATTTTAAGGCTCTGATCAGTTCCATATCAGCTTGGAATTATAGGTATGAAATAGCATAAGTTTGCGCTAGACACCACGCGCACGACTTAACTCTTCATGCCTTTAATCAAAGATTTCATAATTTTTTCTCAAGGCTGGGCGAGTTATTTATAAAGTCAAAATGCAGATAGTTATTACGTAGATTAAAAACTGTGTTAGTTTCGGATAAATAGTGGCTAAAAAATTTGGCGTTACTTTTTAATCACTCCCTAAGCTGAAGACACGGGTTGTTATTATAGGTCTTAGGTGATCCTTAATGCCATAGATTTTTTTCATTTTATTTAAAGGTAGTTATATGCATAACTTAGGCCCAGTTGGCGTTTTTGCATGTTTTCAATATTTTGCACTCTGGATCTGAATAATGAATTTACTCCAACTTATTTCGCATTATTACCATACCCTTCGATATTTAAGAGTTGGCCAAATTTGGGGTAGATTAATTTTTAGAGCCCGATCTCCTCATCCAGATACAAGGACGGCGCCTCAAACAAGAGAAATGTTGACAGAATGGTGTGTACCAGTGATGAGGAGACAGAGTCAATTATCTGAAACGCTCTTCCTATTCTTAAATGAAAAGCATGAGATTGTGACTGCGGATTCATGGAATGATCCAAGGCTTTCATTCCTGTGGCTTTATAACCTCCATTACTTCGATGATCTCAATGCTGATAATGCAGGCCAACGTCATGCGTCACAATTTGAGTTGATAAATCGCTGGATCGCTGAGAATCCCCCAGGTGTAGGAATAGGGTGGGAGCCATACCCAATTTCGCTACGTGTGGTTAATTGGATAAAGTGGACGTTATCTGGGAATGAGCCTATGGGTGAATTATTGCACTCCTTAGCAATTCAGCTACGCTTTCTAACAAAACGACTCGAAGTGCATCTTCTTGGAAACCACCTTCTTGCGAATGCTAAAGCTCTATTGTTCGGTGGCCTATTCTTTGAGGGTGCTGAGGCTGATCATTGGTTTAAGACCGGGCTAGATATCATGAATATTCAGCTAGAGGAGCAAATATTGTCTGATGGCGGACATTTTGAGCGTTCTCCAATGTATCACTCACTGATAGCGGAAGATATGCTTGATCTAGTTAATATATTTAAGACCTTCGAAAAACCGATGAGCGGTGATTGGCGTGAAGCCATTAAAAAAATGCTCAACTGGTTGTTTGTGATGACACATCCAGATGGCGAAATCGCTTTTTTTAATGACGCATCTTTAGGTATTGCGCCACGACTGAAGGATCTGATTGAATACGCAAGACGTTTAAAGATAGAGTGCCCTAGATTGTTCCCTCTCAAGTCAGAATTTCTCGCCGAAAGTGGATATGTGCGAATGGTGCAAGGTCGCATGACCTTATTTGTTGATGTTGGGCGGATTGGACCGGACTATTTGCCGGGGCATGCCCACGCTGACACCCTGAGTTTTGAATTATCTGTTGATGATAAACGAGTGCTCGTAAATTCTGGGACATCTCTTTATGGGAATGGAGGGGAGCGCCAACGTCAGCGTGGTACTGCTGCACATAATACAATTCGTTTGGATAATCTAGATTCTTCTGAAGTGTGGGGTGGATTCAGAGTAGCGCGAAGGGCAAATGTGTATGACATACGTTTTAAGGATATGGCATTGTCAGCGACTCATAATGGCTATGAGCGTTTGCCGGGTAAGCCGTTGCATCATAGGAAGTGGACGTGTGCTAATAATACGATTGAAATTACCGATGAAATATCTGGCAAAGGGGCGCATCTTGTAGAGATATTCCTTCACTTTCATCCTGATTTCACTCCGCACCTTGATGGAAGTCTGGTATGTTCAGTTTATAATCTGATTGGCGTAAGAGCGTTGAAAATACAATTGGATTCTGGGTTCGCTTGGAAGGTAGTCCCATCTACTTGGCATCCACAATTTGGCATGACAGTTCCTAATTTTAAGCTTGTAGGCACCTATAGCGGTATATTGCCAGTTCGGTTGGTAACACGGATTTCTTGACTATGCGTATTCTAATATTGAGCTTTTATTATGAGCCAGATCTATCTGCTGGGTCTTTTCGAACCGTTGGATTGGTTAAAGATTTAATGAAGATTATTGCCCCTGAAGATCAGGTTCACGTGCTAACCACCCAGCCAAATCGCTACGCATCTTACATACAAACTGCATTGTCTGAAGAAAATCAAGAGCAATTATTTATCAAACGTTTTTCATTACCCGCGCATCGTAATGGCTTCATGGACCAAGCTTGCGCATTTATCTCTTACGCATATCAAACCCTAAAAGCAACGAATGATCGCGAATATGATTTAGTTTTTGCAACATCTGGTCGATTATTCACAGCGACTCTTGGGGCTATTATCGCCAAACGAAAAAAAGCAAAACTTTTTTTGGACATACGAGATATATTTGTTGATACGCTTAGGGATGTTTTGCCATCAGCCCCAGCATTTTTTTTAATACCGATTTTTCGTTATGTGGAAAAATGGACAATCGGGGTTGCTCAACATATTAATCTAGTTTCAAGTGGCTTTCAAAGTTACTTTCAGGAGCGTTATCCTCATAAGCTCTACAGCGCTATTCCTAATGGTATTGATGATATATTTTTATCTATTGATTATCAAAAAATAATTTCTAATGAAAAAAAGATAGTTTTATATGCGGGCAATATTGGGGAGGGGCAAGGGCTTTCACATATTATTCCTAATATTGCGCAGGCGCTATTTAAAACTCATGAATTTTGGATCGTTGGTGATGGTGGTCAACGACTCGATTTGGCTAAATTGGTGAGCAACTTAACTAATGTATATCTATTACCCCCTGTGGAGCGAGATAAATTGTTAGATTTATATAAAAGAAGTGATATTTTGATGCTTCATTTAAATAAATATTCGGCCTTCCAAAAGGTTCTTCCGTCTAAACTTTTCGAATATGCTGCTACTGGAAAACCAATCATTGCAGGAGTTGCTGGTTATGCCGCATCATTTCTCAAGCAAGTACCAGGAGTCTTTATGTTCCCACCTTGTAATATTAAAGAGGCGTTAGCTGCATTTAATCTCGTGAAAGACATTCACATCGATCGTTATGAATTTATTCAGCGCTTTCGACGAGACTTTTTAATGAGTGAAATGGCTAAGATCTTATATGTTTTTGGACAAAAAAATAACAAAAAATAGATTTTTTCTTTCTTCAACTTGTATAACTGCCTCTAGGTGTGAGTCTTGTAGTTTATTTGGTTTATTGTTAGGGCGCTTTAAGAGCTTATTTTCAACTTTCAAACTAATCTCAACCTAAAGTCAAAATTTTTGGAGCCAAGAGTGATTATTTAACATTTCCCCAACGCGCATCGCCTGGGCAAAAATTAATTTTTATACTGACGTGGTAGCCCGACTAGGTAACTACTTTTAGGTTAAAAAGCAGAAAAGAGAAGAATTTCTTGGTTGGGATAATAATTTTATCTAGGTGATGAGGTACAAGTGACCGCTTTGCTGCGCTGATGAATCTTAAGAAATAAAAGTGTAAATCTAATGAAACGATTATTTGACCTAACTATAAGCTTTGTTGCAATGATAATTTTGGCCCCCGTGATTTTTTTTGTGACTATGATGGTTTGGCTTACTTCTAGAGGATCGGTGCTATATTGGTCTGATCGTATGGGTAGAGGTAATCAAATATTTAAGATGCCAAAGTTTCGGAGCATGTATATTGGCACCCCAGCCGTTGCAACACATCTTTTGCAAGATTCTAAAACTTACCTGACGCCAATTGGCTCTTTTTTGCGCAAGACTAGCCTTGATGAATTACCGCAGTTATGGAGTATTTTGGTTGGTGACATGAGTTTTGTTGGGCCTCGTCCAGCGCTATTCAATCAAGATGATTTAATAGCCTTGCGAACCCAATATGGCGTGGATCAGCTAGCACCAGGATTAACGGGTTGGGCGCAAGTAAATGGCCGGGATGAGCTATCCATTCCAGTCAAAGTGCAATATGATGTGGAGTATTTCCAGAATCAGTCTTTTTGGTTTGATCTGAAGATTTTGGGGTTAACTTTTTTAAAGGTGGTCCGCCGAGTAGGAGTCTCTCATTGAGTTGAGGTATTGGTGGTAAGCTCGCTCTTTTTGCCTCACTATTGGCCTTAGAGGAATGGCTTTTAACCAAGAATTGTTTGTTTTAAGTGACTTTTGGATGCGAATTTTTTGGTCTATGCTATTAATCCTTGCATTCCCTCTGATTTGACTATGTAATTTATAATTAATACTGTGTCAATTAATGCAACTAAACAGTCACTATTAAACCTGCCTCGCCCAGTTAAGCGGGGCTTAGTGATGTTTTGCGATATCCTTATTGCCGCGTTCAGTGTTTGGCTGGCTTTTGGGCTTCGCTTAGAACAGTGGGGCCATTTTCAGGGCCATCAGTGGGCAGTTCTTATTGTAGCCATTGGATTATCATTTCCCCTCTTTATTGCTTTTGGCTTATACCGATCTATTTTTAGGTATGTAGGCTCAACCGTGCTTGCCTCCATGGCGCGCGTTTTTATTATTTATACGGGCTTATTCTTCTGCGTATTCACACTCTTTGGGGTAGATGATGTATCTCGTTCAATTGGCATTATTCAGCCCATCCTATTGTTTATTGGAATTGGCACCAGTCGATACTTTGTGCGCCATTGGTTGGGTAGCATCAATAATGTCAAACAGTTATTTCAACGGGCCAAACCTATTGCACTAATTTATGGTGCTGGCTCAGCAGGTCGTCAATTAGCTGCGGGTCTTATTAGTAATAAAGAGATGCTGGTTAAGGGTTTTATTGACGATGATCCTCGCCTACAGCGAGGTACTATCAATGGAATTGCTGTATATCCCAATATTGGTTTGCAAGCTCTTGTACATAGACTCGATATTACGGATGTGCTTCTGGCTATTCCCTCTGCAAGCCAAGGTCGTAGAAGCGAAATTATCGCCTCATTAAACGGATGTGGTGTACGTGTTCGCACCTTGCCAGGACTCATTGATTTGGCCTCTGGTCGGGTGAGAATTTCCGACTTACATGATTTGGATATGAATGATTTGCTCGGAAGAGCAGTCGTTCCGCCTGAAGTAGAGCTGTTAGAAAAAAATATTCGTAACCAAGTTGTATTGGTTACGGGAGCGGGCGGCTCCATTGGAAGTGAGCTATGTCGCCAAATTATGAAGTTTTCCCCTAAATCGTTAATCTTGCTTGAAAGTAGTGAGCACTCCCTCTATTTAATCTATGAGGAATTAAAGCGTGCTCTTATTGGGCTGGAGGATGACTGTTTGGTGACGGTCGGTGATGACCAAGATTCCCTGCCTCACCTAGCTTTGCCAATCAAGCTGATAGCTTGCTTAGCCTCAGTTCGAGATAGTGATTTTCTGCGAAAGATCTTTAGAACTCATCAGCCAAATACGGTCTTTCATACAGCAGCTTATAAGCATGTTCCGTTGGTGGAGCAAAACCCTGCTGCAGGTATTCGTAATAATGTTTTTGGAACATTCACCTGCGCCCAAGTGAGTTTAGAGTGCGGTGCAAGCAATTTTATTTTAGTGAGCACCGATAAGGCTGTTAGACCAACGAATATCATGGGTGCCAGCAAACGCATTGCTGAGCTGATTTTACAGGCAATGGCAGATATTAAAGACGAGCATTCAACGAATTTTTCAATGGTGCGATTTGGTAATGTGCTGGGCTCATCAGGGTCTGTAGCACCGCTGTTTAGTGCGCAAATTGCCGTAGGTGGACCCATCACCCTGACACATCCCGAAGTGACGCGTTATTTTATGACCATACCTGAAGCAGCGCAGTTGGTGATTCAGGCGAGTTCCATGGCCGTTGGCGGAGATGTCTTTGTATTAGACATGGGTGAGCCCGTGCGTATTCATGATTTGGCTGTCAAGATGATTTATTTATCGGGTCTATTGGTCAAAGATGAGGCTCATCCTCATGGCGATATTGAGATTGCCATCACTGGTTTGCGCCCAGGCGAAAAGCTCTACGAAGAGCTCCTGATTGGTGATAATCCACAGCCAACAGCACACCCCAAAATCATGAAGGCGCATGAAGAGTTTTTGTCTTGGGATGAGTTGCAGCAAGAGCTTGAAAAGCTCAATGTTGCTTTGGATGCAAACGATAGTAAATTGATTAATGACATACTCAAAAAGTTAGTGCCTGGCTATCAGCCTAATGGTGATGTGGTAGATTGGAATGGGGAAGGGATTTCCTAACACATGAAAAGACTATTTAGGACTAATCTATTAAAGCGCCAACCTCACGCACTGCTGTAATGCTCTATGCCGCAGCATCCTTCTAGGCATCTTTTGCCAAATGGGGTTATCACCCTTTACTTCTATATAGTGCTCTCGAACAGTAATTGGCAATATTCGGTCTTTTCGATAAATTGAGCACTCTACCCATTCTGGCACCCCTTCAATTTGGGTATCGGCTTGCGTAAAAATCAGTCCATTAAATTGCTCATGGCAATTGAGTAGTTTGGAGCACCCCTCAATGCTAATAAAAGTTTGCCACTGCCCATCTTCGTATTGGGTAAATCCAATCTCCTCATTTAAGGGATCTAAATGCAAGGCTTGTATATTGCGCAGTAAAACTAAAATGGTTTTAGCAGGTACTTCAATGTGCAAATCAATCCAAGCTTTGAGCTGTTCATTTTTAATACCTAGCTCTTTAGCTGCTTTGCTAGTTTCTTGTTCAATGAGGCTGTGGAATAACTCGATTGACTGTACGTAGCTAGTTAAAGAGTTTTTTGGGTTCTCTATCTTTGGAGCTTGAGGGCTCAATAGATCTTCTGGTAAATCTAATAATGAATTAGGTAAGCATTCTTTAGCACTACCATCACCAGCATTACCAGTATCGCTAGTATCACTATGTTCAGTCTCTTGAGTACTAGCAATTTGCTGCTCTAAAATACTTTTCAAAGTATGAGTGCGTTTATTGGATGACCGTTTCATATTGATTTCTCGGAAAGGTTTTTCACAACAAGTCGCCGGCTGTTTTGCACGGGAGTTCGGTATTGCTCAAATAGGTCCGGATGCTCTTGCTCAATCCGTTTGGCATCCAGGCGATAACTGGTCTTGGGCGCTTTCCAGGTAGCTAAGAGCTGACCTTGGTAATACAGGCTTTCAGCATGGCCCATAGCGCTCATTAAGCGCTGTTTGATATTAGATGCCTCCTCTTCATACTTGGCAATTTGCCCATTTAAAATTTGTAATTGCTTTGTAGACTCGTACGTAGCTATATCGGCTTCTACTTTTTTAGCACTCTTTCCTTGACTAAATAGTAGTTGGCAATCAGATAGGCTACTGACTGGTGGTGCAATCTCTTTAAGAACATACTCATGCCAAAAGTCATAGGCTTTTTGAATAACCAATTCTTCAAGGCCTTGATCGCGCTCAATTTCATAAATCCGAAACTCATGATTACCAAAAAGCACGGCTAGATCGGTTTGCTCAATTCCGGTAATGGCCATATACCAAGCGCACTGGGCTAAATAGCTCATTGGTACTTCATCACTGCCCACTTGTCCCCAATCTGATTTGGCAAAAGCGTTGGCCGTTTTGCACTCTAAAATTTTGGTGGGCAGCGCTTGTTGTTCATCACCTAAAACAAATCGATCAATATGTGCGCACATATAAGAATGCTCTGGGTGGATATAGGTCGATTGGTCATGTGCTAACTGCGCATTGGTTACGCGGGCGTATTCCCTAGCAACAAACTCTTCGGCAAAAGATCCAAATCTCATGGGTAGTGAATCTTTGCTAACAACTTCTATGCCGGTTTTTTCCAGCCAGACTTCTAGGGGGCTGCGGTATTTAGATAGGCCCAAAATAGCCCCAATGTCAGAACCACCTATATATTTACTGCGATCTACGCTAAAATCTTGATTAATAAGCATTTTTTATCCTTTATTAACAATAAAAAGTTCTTTAAATAGAACAATTTATTCTATTATAGTAAGAAATTATTGTGATTACAAGTAGTCAAATAAAAGCAGCTAGAGCGCTCATGGGTATGACAGCCAGTCTATTGGCTGATCTTTCTGGAGTTGCATACACCACTATTGTTCGACTGGAGTCTTCTGATGGAATACCTGCAGGACAAGTCAAAACACTAGATTCGGTACAAAAGGCGCTGGAAGAGGCTGGCATCGAATTTATCGGCACCCCAGAAAACGGTGCTGGCGTACGCTGGAAGCCAAAATCCTAGGATTTTGTACTTCTTGTATTACTTGTAATACATGTGATGCAATGAATTAATTCAATCTTCAAGGAGTGCTTGGTGGCTATATCGATCCGTTTGGACCCCGACACTAATGAGCGACTAGAGCAATTGGCCGCCCAAACAGGCCGCTCAAAATCCTATTATTTGCGCGAGCTCATTGAAGGGGGTTTGGAGAGTTTGGAAGATTTTTATTTAGCTGATGCCACGATGGAGCGGGTACGTAAAGGCAGCGAAAAAGTCCTAGACGCTGCGAGTGTGAGAGCAAAGTTTGAGCTTGGAGGTTAAATACACCGAGTCGGCGCTGCGTCAACTCAAAAAATTAGATAAACCGATTGCTCGTAAGGTGCTTGATTTTGTGGATGGGCGCATTGCGCCATCGGCTGATCCACGTAGTAGTGGAAAGAATTTAGTCGGGCCCAAAATGGGTTCGTATTGGCGTTACCGAGTAGGAGATGTGCGAGTCACTTGTGATATTGATGATGGGCAGCTCGTAGTGTTGATTGAGCTTGGAAACCATAAAGAAATCTATCGCTCCTAAGCAGTAATTAAGGTGATTAGTGAAAAGCAAGCAAACATTTTAAAAATTTTGTAAGATAGTAATAGTTTTATTCCTTGCAGAAAACTTCAGACAGTAAGTTTGTTACACAGTAGGCACACAATCTACTGCAGTACTGCAAGTGCCAGTAGTACCTCATCCCAAACTGGTGAGGCCCCTGTCAAACCCAGGGGGTAGTTGTAACGCTCGGACATGAGCGGGCAGTAGGCGCCTAGACGAGGCGGGTTTTTATCAGTAACCGGATAGAAACTTACAAGAGGACATTCTTGTAACAGTTGGCTTGCGGGGTCCGTGCCCCAGATCACGTGCAAATATTGGTTTTAAAAACAGCGCTAAAAGTGCAGCCATTTTTTTGGCTCATTTTTAGCATGGCATTCATTTAAGGGCCTTTTGGCCAGGAGAATTAATATGGAACAGGTTTATTTAGCAGCGCAAGAAGTAGCACTAGAAGCAGCACCAGAAGTAGTGCCAGAAAAGGCGCCAGCACCCAAAAGGGCAACCGAACAAGCCACTCAGTTAGTAAATGCAGCCCTTGAAAATCAGCAAATCAATAGTGCTAAACCCAAAGGCAAAGCCCATGGCCAAACGGGTCCTAAAAGCATCGTAGGGAAAAATAGCGCGCGCTGGAATGCGCTCAAAGATGGAGCCACTGCTAAAAGTATGGTGCTACCTTTTGAAGATGAGCGTGCCTATAAGCGCCATATCAAAGAAGTCGAGCGAGCACTATGCCCCGCTAATTATGTAGAGGAGCAGATGGCGCGCGAGTATGCCGAAGGACTATGGCGCATTATTCGTCATGAAAAGCGCGGTGCTTATGAGCGCGATGAGATTTTAAATCGCTTAACACCACAAATGGCTGCGCAAATGCTTGGATTAAAGGAGTGCTATGTTAATAGCGCTCCTGATTATTTAATCGACCTTAAACACAAAATCCCCAAGTCAGAACAAGCGCTTGCAACTAGGGCACTTGATCAATATGAGCATTTGATTGCCAATGCCAAAGGAATTGGGAACTTTAATTTAGTCTGGCGCCAGTATCCAATCTTGTTTGAAGAGCTCGCCATTTGGCTATTAAAGCGCAATCCCGGGTCTACGCCGCTTTTTGCCAATACTGGCAAGGACTTAAATTTAGCTTGGCAGCAAAATCCACAAAAGCTATTGCAGCTCTTAGAACACTTTTCTAACCACTTATATTTTGTCGAGCAGTTCGAAAATTTTAAGCCCACGATTCGGGTCTGGATGGAGTCCTGGTTCTTTTTGCAAAAAACGGAGATGCGCAAGCTAGAGCATGGCGAGCAATTACTATTAAAAGAGCGCAATTACACCTATGGCGTCTTAGAGCGGCTCTTGCGTTTTCGAAAAAGCAATGTGTTTTTAAATAGCGTGCCACCGGGTTTAAGTGTGATAGCACTAAAGGGGGGAAATTAAAAAAAACGAAATGACACAAAGCAGATGTAAATCAGGAATTTAGAATTTTTTTCTACTATTTTTTTACAGTTTTTTGGTAGTAAACAGGCCATTTTGCTCATGCGATTTGCCTGCTGCTCTTTAACAATTTGAAAATTGATCGTCCTCGCGATCAAAATGTGTGATCGCGAGGCAAGGGGGTTGGTACGCCCATGATTTTTAAGGCACCAGGCTCAAAAATAAGTATTCAAAGAAGATGATCAGATGAACCACCCCTTGTAAGAGGGTAGTTCTCCCAATGGCTAGTGTGAGCGCTCCTATGAAAAGGGTCAAATACATCAAGGTGATATTCAGAGTGCTAATGCCTAGACTTAAGGGCAAGTCAAAGAAGATGGCAATGGCCGCAATCGCTGGAATCGATAAGCCAATACTCGCCAGTGCAGAGCCCAAGGCTAGATTAAGACTACTTTGCAAGCGATTGGCTTGTGCTGCCCTGACGGCTGCAAATCCCTCAGGCAGTAAAACGAGCATGGCAATGGCAATACCTACAATCGTTTTTGGTGCCCCCGCTGCTTTGACACCCGCTTCAATGGCTGGGCTGAGTAATTCAGCAAGACCCACTACTACAATGAGAGAACCCACTAATAGTAGTGCGCTGATGGTTGTTTTCAGATTACTCGGTTTTGGCGCATGAAAATTACTATCTGTTTTTTTATCTTCTACTTTCGGTAAGTAGTAGTCACGATGACTTACCGTTTGAAAGAATAAAAAAGCACCATAGAGTGCAAACGAGGCAATACCTGCAAAGGCTAGTTGGCTTTTCGTGAAGTCTGGCCCAGGAGTGCTCACTGTCATAATTGGCATGACCAAAATAAAGGTAGCTAAGGCTGCTAGCACTGCTAAAGCAGAATTGGTGCCTTCATTACGAAAGCTCATCTCATGATGGTGCAGGCCTCCAATAAAAATACATAAGCCAATCACCCCATTAATGACAATCATGACCGTCGCAAAGACAGCGTCTCGGGCAATAAATTGTGAGCCATCATGACCAGAGAGCATCATCGAGATAATCAGAGACACTTCAATAATCGTGACGCTAATGGCGAGCACTAGAGCGCCATAAGGCTCACCCGTTTTATGGGCAATGACTTCAGCATGGTGAACAGCAGATAGAACCCCGCCAATTAAAATGGCTGCCATCAATACGATGAACCAGGTTTGGCTAAGAAGGATACTCATAAGTAGATTGCTTGGTCAGAATGGTAATTGGGGTTAAGCTTACGTCAGTTTAGAAAATTATCTTCAAAATCGGTTATTCATGAAAGCAATTATCCTATTTGGCCATGGTGCTCGCGATATTCGCTGGCGCGAGCCTTTTGACCACTTAGTTGGCCTGTGGCGCACTCAGCATCCCGATACCCCGGTAGAGCTCGCTTTTCTGGAAATGATGGCTCCTAGCCTAGAAGATGCCGTAGCGACTTTGAGTGCGCAGGGTGCTAGCTCGATCATGATTATTCCAGTCTTTTTTGGTCAAGGCGGTCATTTGCGTAATGACTTTCCAGTATTACTTCAATCTTGTCGTGCACGCTTTCCAGATATTACTTTGCGTGCTACTGCTGCCGTTGGTGAGTCTGAAGCCGTATTACAAGCCATTGTCGATTTTGGGGCGGCAGCGCTCTAGAGCTTCTTTGCTATATCTCGTTACTCTATTGATCTTATTGCCTGTCATATTGATTAGATACCACTGATGAAGCAATCACTCCTCAAATACGCCCAAATCCTATTCTTAATGGTTTATTTTGTCTTGGGTATTTTTTCGGCGCACCAAATAGGTATCACCTGGGATGAAGATGCAGAACACAAAACAATCCTTACTAACGTTAGGGCAATAGACGGTCTTCATCAGGGAGATTTAGATTCTTTTAACAAATTAACCAAGTATGTTGATCGCTATAACGGTATTGGCTTTCAGATTCTGGCTTATCCGATTACTCGCGTTGTAGCGCCTGCTCTTGAGCGCTATACCGATCTAAGTCACGATGCGATCAACCTCTTAGCACTACATTCTTGTATCTTTATTTGCTTTTTTCTTGCTGGGATCGTGATTCAAAAGATTTTGCTAGCGCTCTTAGATGACAGGCTGGTTGCTTGGTTAGGAATGGGGGTCTTTTTATTGTGGCCCTATGTACTTGGCCACGGCTTCATGAATGCTAAAGATGTGCCATTTTTATTGGCTTGGCTCATCTCAACCTATTATTTAGTGCTCATTTTTCAAAGTCCACCTGGAGATGAGAGTCAAGGTATCGGTGGTTTGAAAAATTGGATTTATCTAGGCATTGCAGTGGGGTGGATGGTGGCTCTCAGAATTAATGGCCTTCTCCTATTTTTCGTATATTTTTGTTGTTTTTGGTTTGCCTGCCGCTTGTTAGGGCGTAAGTTATTTGGACTGAAAAAAGGTGTCATCACTTTAGCGTGGATCAGCATTCTCACCAATTTTTTATTTACTCCGATATTTTGGGATTCAGCGCTAAATGTTTACCGTGCAGTGCAATTTTTAGCCACCGGTAACTGGAGCGTGGCACCAACTACTCCAGGCAGTTATGTTGTGCCTAGTTTAAATATTACTTACAACATCGCACAGCTTAGTTTTAGTCCGGTGTTTTGGGGTTTTCCAATTGACTTTATTCGAGCCCTCAAGCATTTTCAAGCAGTACTCTATAAAGGCACAACCTATACAAATGGTCAATTTTTAAGTGCGCTAGATTTGCCTGCTAGCTACATTCCTTTATGGTTAATGGTCAAGCTACCTCTCATGAGCTTAGTTGGCTTAGCGCTGATCCCCTTTGCTGTATTGCGAAATAAGATTCGCGCTAATGCGCTACCGCTTCAAACAGGGCTCGTTGGTATTACTTTAGGTGCTGTGATGATTGTGATAGCACTCATTGTGCGGCATGCAAGGCTGCATGATGAGTTGCGTCATATCCTCTTTATCTTTCCGATCTTATGGATAGTTAGTATTTGCTCACTCCATTACCTTTCACGCTCTATTGCCATTGGAGCCCTAGTGCTCACAGCTATCCTCTTTGCTAGCGATATCCCCAAAATTCATCCCTATGAGTATGTGTGGTTAAACGAGCCAGCTAGAGCGCTACAACTTGAAAATCAATATGAGAATGACTATTGGGCTACTTCTGTGGGATCAGGCTATCAATGGTTGGACAAAAATATTAGACATCCAGATACCGACTGTCTTTATATGTATGGATCACATTTAAATTATTACTTAGACCACCAAAAATATTTATGTGTACAAGGCTTTGACGATACCAGTGTGAAAATAGTTGTACCACCTAAGCAGGGCGAAGCTTATTGGATTTATAAAAGCGCGCGCTTTCGGAATCTAGAGATTCCAAGTAACTGTAAGGTAGTGCATGAAGAAAAGGCAACTCTGACATTCTCAAGTAACCCAATTACAGTGGCCCAGATTTATCACTGCAAGTAAGTTTTGCAGCGCTCCTTGCTTTGCGCTTGCTTTACTATTGCGCTCTTGTTTTAGAGGGTGCAAAGAGCGTGTAGATAAAAAATACCAGTCCAATGACTGGCAAAATTCCTAGAGCAATGTACCAACGATTGCGCCCCATATCATTGAGTCTTTGCAAACTTTTAATGAAAAAGAATGGGAATGAGGCCCAGCTAAATATGACCAAGGCTAATGGATTAAGTAAAGACAAGACAATTGCTACTACTGCCCATGCCAAACAAAACTGACCATATTCCTTACGGCTAAGAAGTGCATGGTAATTGAGGTGGCGCTCTTGCACTGCAATCAATTTGCTAGAAAATGAATTCATCATATTTGTCATTCTACAGCGAGCAATTAGCCCCTTGGATCCAACCCAGTCTTACAGCTCTCTAAAATCAATGGCGAGCGTTGACCTGCAGTGCTGGTACTTCAATATTCTGAGTAAGAGAATGCTGGGCTAGAGCGGCGCCAATCATAATGAGTGCTGGCGATTGCGGATCAAACCAGTGATCAGCTGCACCTAGTGCTAAAGCACCTAGTGTGCTTGTCCAATGGCGTTCCAGTTTAGTGCTCACAGCCTCCAAAATATGAACCGGGATAGAGGCTTGATGCGGATGATGCTGTTTAATCAGTTGCTGCGCAATTTTGGCGGCATCTTTGCGGCCCATGTAATAGACCAGAGTGTCGGCACTGGGATTGATGATTGGGGCAATTCCCTGATTGGCGCTATCTGACAGATTATCTGTAGCCTGCGCTAAAGTAACAAAGGCAACACTACGGGAGATGCCGCGTAGGGTGAGTGATTGACCCAAACTAGCAGCGCCTGCTAGGGCAGCAGTAATGCCTGGCACTACCTCTACTGCAATACCTGCTGTATTTAAAGCATTGAGTTCTTCGTCTGCTCTACCAAAGAGCATCGGGTCACCACCCTTAAGGCGCACAATGGTTTTGTATTGCTGAGCAGCATCAACTAAACGCTTATTGATAAAGTGCTGGGCAGAGGAGAGTTTGCCGCAGCGCTTACCCACTGCCACTTTGATTGCTTGGGGGCAAAGATCGAGCATCTCGGGCTCAACCAAGGCATCATGAAAAACAATATCAGCTGTTTCTAAGAGTTTGGCGCCGCGAACGGTAATCAGATCAGCCGCGCCAGGGCCAGCGCCAACCAAATAGACTTTACCGAGTGAAGAATGGCTTTTCATCAAAGTTTGCCTAGCTAGTTGTAAGAAGGCTGCGTTTACCACGCCAACTGTTCTGGGTAGTTACGGAAAATAAATCAAATTGCTTTAAGGCTACATCTAGGTTTTGATCAGCACGTAGTGCAAAACTATCAAAGCCTACGCGTGCTCCTTGCAATAGCTGATCAATCAGGACATCGCCAATCATCCGGATCTCTTTCTCCCAGCCTAAACGATCACGAAGTAAGGCAGCAGTACTAAAGCTTCTGCCATCACGAAAGAGCGGAAAGTGTGCTGCCACTACAGGCCAAATCTGCTTACCTTGCTCAATCAGGTCAGCATGCTTCAGAATGTCATCATCAGCTGCAAACCAAACGCCAATCTGACCTTGTTTGGCTTTTGCTAAAAGAGTCGCTTCCTGGGGATCTGAAGTTATGTGATTACGCCACCAAGTAAATGGTACAAGTACTTTTAGATTTGCATACTCTAGCGGCAGACCATCTTCATCCTTAGTATCCCAAACCAACCACTCATTGGGAGCAAGGGAAGGTTTGCCACCTTTTGGAAATAGCAACACTTGAGAGTGAGTTTGGGTTGCATTTATTGGATTGGCAGAGCTCATGATGCATCCTCTCCAATAGTTTTATCTACCTTCTCTTTTTTCTTGGCGTTTTGGTATGCCGCCTCTTTAAATGGAGCGACACCTAAGCGTTGGTAAGTTTGAATAAAGGACTCATCATCCGCCCTGTGTCCTACATAGGTGTTGATGATGTTACTCATCACATCCGGAATCTCATCGGCATAAAAAGAAGGGCCAATCACTTTGCCAATGGCGGCATCATTGCCTTGCTCACCACCTAAGGTGATTTGATACCACTCTTCACCGTCTTTATCGACACCTAGCACACCAATATTGCCCACATGATGGTGGCCGCATGAATTAATGCAACCAGAAATGTTCAAGCTGATATCACCTAGATCAAATAGGTAATCTAAATCATCAAAGCGCTCCTGTATGGCTTTGGCAATCGGCAGAGACTTGGCATTGGCAAGTGAGCAAAAATCGCCACCGGGACAAGCAATAATGTCGGTGAGTAATCCCACGTTAGGGAGTGCCACTTTTTGTTTTTTGGCTTCTTGCCAGAGTGCATACAGCTTTGCTTGCTCTACATCAGCAAGCACTAAGTTTTGCTCATGGGTGGCGCGCAATTCTCCAAAGGAGTATTGATCTGCCAAATCTGCAATCGCTCGCATCTGGGCGGTTGTAGCATCGCCAGGAGCAACCGTGCCATGGGGTTTTAAAGACAGGATGACGCTAGCATAGCCAGGTACTTGATGATCTTTAACATTGCGCTCAAGCCAACGTGCAAAAGCCGTTTTATCAGCCTCACTCGCTAAATTGATGAGTGCTTCATGACTTAATTTTGACAAACTCTTGTATGCAGGTTTGGTAAAGTGTTTGGCAACCCGATCCCATTCTGCTTGCGTAAAGTTATCATCCCCATTTTTAATGTGTAACCACTCACCTTCAACTTGGCGAGCAAATTCTTCTGCGCCTAAGGCTTTCACTAAGATCTTGATACGGGCCTTATAGAGATTGTCGCGTCTGCCAAAGCGGTTATAGACTCTCAGAAGAGCGGTCAGATAACTAGGCAATAACTGCCAAGGTAAAGCTTGCTTAATGAGTGATCCCAGAATGGGGGTGCGACCCATACCACCACCAGCGTAAATATCGGCAATTAATTCATCAGCTGTATTTTTTTTGAGTTCAATACCAACGTCATGGCACAGCAATATTGTGCGATCTTCTTTAGCGCCATTAATCGCAAACTTAAATTTACGAGGCAAGTGCGCGAATTCAGGATGTAGAGTTGACCATTGACGTAGTAATTCACAAACGGGGCGAGGATCAACGTATTCATCGCCAGCGACTCCTGCAAAAGCATCGCTCGTAATATTGCGAATGCAGTTGCCCGAAGTTTGAATCGCGTGCATTTCTACTTTGGCTAGTTCTGCCAAAATGTCAGGAGTGTCTTCCAGGGTTACCCAGTTGTACTGAATGTTTTGACGGGTGGTGAAGTGACCATAGCCCCGGTCATACTTTTCAGCAATGAGCGCCATGGTGCGCAATTGCTTGGAGTTAAATAGACCATAGGGAATTGCCACGCGCAGCATGTAAGCGTGGCGCTGGTGGTAAAGCCCGTTTTGCAGACGCAGGGGACGAAACTCCTCTTCTTTTAGGCTGCCATTGAGACGCCGGGCAACTTGGTCTCTAAATTGGGCAACCCGTTGATTTACCAGGGTTTGGTCAATATAATCATATTTGTACATAGCCCACCATTGTCATGGGGTTTTAATATTGCTACAAATACTTAAAAGTCGGTTCTATATATAGATTTATATATAAAGCCTGAAAAAAGCAGGCGCTAGGTTATATTCAGGGAATGCAGATGAGTCCTGACACCAACCCCTACAAATTAGAGTTTTCCGACTATCAAAAGGTACGAAGGCAATTTTGGGACCAAATCAATAGCTCTTTGACCCATTCTTGGGGTGGCTACTACCAAAAGCGCTTGGCGCACATTTACCAAAATATTGTGCCCAATGATTGCAAGGTTTTGGAGTTGGGTTGTCGCGACGGCGCATTGCTCCATGCTCTCAAGCCTTCTCTAGGTGTGGGGATTGATTTTAGTGAACCAGCGCTTGCAAAAGCGCGCAAGCGTTATCCCCATTTGCAGTTTATTTGTGCTGATGCTCATGAGCTCAATCTGGGCGATCAAGTTTTTGATTACATTGTTATCTCAGACTTAGTGAATGACTTATGGGATGTGCAAACGATGCTAGAGAGTATTCGCCCTTATTGCCATGCCCAGACGCGCATCGTATTTAATTTTTTCAGCCATGCCTGGAATTTGCCATTGCGAGCTGCCCGCGCATTGGGTTTAGCTACCCCAAATCTGCCGCAGAACTGGCTCACGCGCCATGATATGAATAATCTACTGGAAATTGCTCAGTATGAGAGTTTGCGCCAGTGGCGAGAAATCATTGCGCCCATCAATATTCCTTTAGTATCTAATTTTTGCAATCGCTACCTCGCCAAAATTTGGCCATTTGAGCTATTAGCGATTACCAATTTCATCATCGCTCGCCCAGTGGATATGTTGGTAAAGAAAAATCCGAGCGTCTCGGTCATTATTGCTGCACGCAATGAGTCTGGACATATTGCCGAGCTCTTTGAACGTGTTCCTCAAATGGGTTCTGGTACTGAGATTATTTTTGTGGAAGGTAATTCCACTGACGATACTTACGACGTGATCGCCCGTGAAATGGCAAAGCACCCGGATTGCAATTGCAAGCTGCTCAAGCAAACAGGTAAAGGTAAAGGCAATGCGGTACGTAATGGGTTTGATGCGGCCACTGGTGACATATTGATGATTTTGGATGCTGATATCACAGTGCCACCGGAGGACTTAACCCGCTGTTACACCATGATGGCCAGCGGCCTCGGGGAGTTTGTGAATGGTGTGCGTTTAGTCTATCCAATGCAAGATGAAGCGATGCGCTTCTTAAATTTACTAGGCAATAAGTTTTTCTCATGGGCTTTTAGTTGGCTCATTGGACAACCCATTCGGGATACTTTATGCGGCACCAAAGTGCTTTGGAAAAAAGATTACGAACGCATTGCCCATAACCGCAAATATTTTGGTGACTTTGATCCCTTTGGCGATTTTGACTTACTCTTTGGCGCGGCCCGTCTGAACCTGAAGATTGTGGAAGTACCGATTCGCTACCGTGCAAGGCGCTATGGGGAAACCAATATCTCCCGCTGGAGTCATGGATGGTTGCTGCTCAAGATGGTAGCGTTTGCCGCCCGCCGGATTAAATTTATTTAAGCTTGGCTGAAATCTGATTAGATCTTCACCTGGGCTATTTCTGAGGTGAAGACTTTGCGCATTCCAACATAATCTTTTTAACATTCATCTGCTCATAAAAAGGACCTTGCCTACAGTAGGGGTAGTCTCCTTTGCGAATTAGCCAATTGTAGTAATGGGTATATGGCACCAAATTGGCTAGCAGGGTGAGGAAGATCAAAATCCCCAAAGTTCTTTTTTGTACACGTTGCGGCATCTTATAGATCAGCAAGAGTGCAAAGGTAAAGAGGAAAAACTCCGAGAAGATACGGTAGTGCGGGTTATCTAAATAGCGAATTTTGTTCACTAGATTAACAATATAAAAACTGGCAAAAGTGAATCCAGCAAACCACCATTCTTTTAAGGCAATGGTTTTGCGGTAGTAAATCAAATAGCCAACACAAAAGGCAATCAGTAGAGTCGGCGAACTAAATTTACCAAAGGTCTCCACCAATGGACTCACAATGAAGGTTAAGAAACTTTGCAAACCCTTGCTTGAAGAGGAGCTTGTTATTAAGGCGCTCTCAGGCCCTTTTAAGAAACGGGCCATACTCAAAGGATCAGCAATATTGCCAAAAATAGAGATGCCTAAGTTAATTTGGCTACTTACAAATTCGACTACGAGGAAGGCGATCACATAGCAGACATTAAAGACTGCAATGGCTAGATAGGGATTGCTGCGCACAATTTTAAGCGCTATGCCGGCAATGAGTAAATTGAAAAAACTCACAAGGGTGATATTAAATAGAAAGCCCAAACCTACTGATTGGGTGGAATAAAAGGCTATTAACGAAGCATAAGAAAGCGCTGCTAGCAATGCATCAGAATATTTTATAGATCTCTCTTTGGGAGTTAGCTTATTACTAGGAATAAAGTAAGTAGCCCAGCAAAAATAAAAGGGGGCTAGCACAAGTATTTGGGCTTTATTGAGCGCCGCGCAGAAAAAGCAAATAAGGCAAATCTGCAAAAGGCAATAAGGCCTTAGCGCAATTTGTTGGTAGCTTGCAATAAAGTAGTACAGCGCCAACATCAAAAAGAGAAAGGCGATCGGCTCCGTACGAGTGGCGGTGAAGTGATAAAAGACGCCATTACTCACGAATGCTAAAAATGCTATCAGTAATGCAGTGCTAATGCTCTTAAATATTTTATTGCTAATAAAGTACGCCCCGCATACCAAAGCAATCGTACTGAGTAGCGCTGCATGTCTTGCGGAGAGAACCAAATAACGCATAGCATCAAACATCGATGGCGCTTGATTGAATTGGGCAATCGTCTGGATATCGCTTAGCCCCAGAAGATTTCCGACTTTAAGTAGCAAGGCAATCAGATGAATGGAGAAAAACCCTGGATGATCAATATATTCTTGATTGAGGCCAGAGTTAATTAGCAAACCGTTGTAGCCAAGGGTTAATTCTTGATCGGCCCAAAATGACCAGTTACGGTCGTACCCTGTGCCATAGAATAAAAAGCTCAGTATCCCAATAATGAAAAGATAGGGCCATGCCTGATGCAATCGAAACGAGGTTTTGAGCAGCATGTTTAAAACTGTTGATAGCGCTTATACAAATTAGCAATCGCAGCAAAGCCCAGAACCACAATCAATACGGCGACTAAATAGTCTTGAGTGAGATATTGAAATACAAGCCCTTGACTAAGCAAAATGCTGGCGGCAATAAATGCGGCTAGGCAGCCCAGTACTACGATCGCAAAGTTGGTAATAAAGGCGCCCAGTGTAATGGCCACAAAGACCAAGATTAGATCAGAGACCAGCTGATCGGCTTTGACAAAGACACTTTGGGTAAATTGCGGATAGCTGCTCTTACCAATGGCGATAAATAAAAGAATGGCTAGCAGAACCATCAAGTTCAGTTTGGATTGGAGCAACATGGCTTTCATATCTTTTGCTGGCTTAAGCTCGATTACCAAATACCAAGCTCATGCCCACCCACAGCACGATGAGGGCGACTAAAGCGGTGAGCCCAATTTTTTTGAGGAAGTACTCTAGGGTATCCATATAGGCTTCATCGTTTCTGCCAAAGTAGCGATCAAAGCGCTTCCACACCAAACGGCCTGCCAAGATGGGTAACAGAATGGCAACAATGCCAAAGACGATCGTTAGGGTGTTATCCATATTTAATAGCGCTTTCTAAACAATGAAGGATAAGCATACTGTTTTTTCTCAATCGCCCTGCGCAAAGAGCACAAATACCATTAAAGAGTGGCGCGAACCCCATTTTTACGGCAATGCCATCTTTTATTGGTACAGTAGGGCGCAGCAGCATCTTAAAACGCAACGATTGAGGGAAATACAAGAAATGACTAATTCAACAACCGGTTTATCAATGGATCAGATTACGGCCATGCGCGCACAAGTGCTTGGCGCTGTTGCGAAAGCACCAGGCATGCTGATTGCTTTGGGAGTTTTGTTTATTGCCCTGGGCATGATTGGGGTTGCCGGTCAAGTGATGTTCTCATTTGTCACGATTAATATTCTTGGCGCATTCTTAATCATTGGTGGTGTGTTGCAAGGCATTCACGCATTTCAATCGAGCGGTTGGAAAAGCGTTGGCATCCAAATAGTATTTGCCATTTTGTATATCGTGGCTGGTCTTTACACTTGGCTCTTTCCAATCCCTGCGCTGGAAGTCATTACCTTGTGGCTGGCAGCGATTTTCTTTATCACTGGCTTTTTGCGTCTAATTGCCGCTTTTCATCATCGCCCCTTTGGCCAGTGGTTCTGGTTGGTGCTATCTGCCATCATTTCGATCTTGATGGGTGTGCTGATTATGAATAGCTTTCTTGCTTCGAGCTTTTGGTTGCCTGGTTTGCTAATCGCCATTGAATTGCTCTTGCAAGGTTGGACTTTGCTCTTTATCGGGATTGCAGCGAAGTCTCACACCGCTAGCTAAGATAATGCCGAGCAATGACTTGCTTGGCATTACAGTATTGGTATGAAGAAAACAGACCTATATAAAAATCTCGGTTTGGCAGTCTCGCATCGTATGAAAAATGCGACCAAGGTTGCCAAACCAGCAGCAAACGAAAAAGCCAAGACCAAGAAAGAGCTCGCCAGCAGTAATCCGCTGCTGAGCTCTTTGCTGGGCAAAGCCAAATCCAAGTAGTTGTATTTGCAAGGTATGTTCAGGCAATATCAGCGTGATTTATTGGCTTTACTTTGCCTGCTGCCGATTGCTATCGCCTCAGCACAAATTGCTCCCCCGCTGAACTACGAGAAAAATTTAAGCGACGTCATCGTGACGGCAACGCGATCTGATACCCCGTTAGATCAAGTGCCGCTAAATACTACGATTCTGACTAAAGAGGTATTGGAGAGTGCGCCCGATCAAACGATTGATCAAGTGCTCAAAAATGTTCCCGGGATTTTCTTAAATGATGTGCCGTACTATCAAAAAGATCCTACGGGGCAAAGTATTAATGTGCGCGGTCTTGGATATGGTCGCACGCTTGTTTTAATTGATGGTCTTCCGGCTAATGATGCTTTCTATGGCACTGTTCAATGGAACTTGGTCCCCATGTCTTCGATTGATTCGGTGGAGTTTGTCAGGGGCGGTGTCTCAAGCTTGTATGGCAACTATGGCATGGGCGGGGTCATCAACATCAATACCCGTACGCCGATTAATAGCCAGCAAGAGGTCTCGGCAAGTTATGGCACATTCAATACCAGTAATGTTGCTGCATCCAAGGATCTCATTGCTTCAGATGCTTTACAGCTCCGCTTTTCTGCTGATTCTTTTAATACTGATGGTTATCAAAATTACGCAACGATCTCTCCTGGGTCTCCTAGCAATATTAAAAATGGTATGGGAACTGGAACCTCCAGCAGCTCCAATGTCAGGCTACAAAGTTATTTCAAGCCCACGCAAGACACCAAAGGCTTTTTCCGTGTGGGCTATAGCAGCATGAGCGATTTGAGTAATAACTACAGCATTGCACCGAACCTAGTTCAAACTACGGATATTGCGGGCGGCACGACCACTAAATTGGCCGAGGACAAGAAAGTTCAGGTCAATGTATTTTTTCAAGATACCAATTTCTTTAAGCAGACCGCTAACAACCTGGCAGCCAGCCCTTATAAGCCCTATATCAATGCCAACTACACCGATCCTTACACTACCTTAGGCGGATCGGCTCAATATACTCACGATCTCAAAATGGTCGGAGTTGATCAATACATCGTGGGTATTGATGCACGCAATATCAGCGCCTCTAATCAAACCAATAATCTCAGTAGTACCGGCTCAGGCGCAGTAAGTTCTGTGAACTATGCGCAAGGCCAACAAAATTTTTATGGCTTATTAGGACAAGTTAAGTCGAGCATGACCAGCATTCCTTTGGAGGCGACTTTCGGTGCTCGGGTAGATAATTGGAATAGTCAAACCCCAACTTATTACAACGCGACTGCAGGCGGCACGCCCACCTACCAAGCGATCGCCAACCAGAGCAAAACACAGCTCAGCCCTTCATTAGGTCTCATGTACAAAGCCACACAGGATTTGGATTTTCGGACGGCTGCGTATCAGGCATTTCATGCGCCGAGTATGAATAACACTTTGCGTAGTTATGGTAACTCTGTGAGTGGCTACTCATTGGCTAACCCCAATCTCACGCCAGAAACAATGACTGGTTACGAGGTGGGATCTGATTACCGCTGGAGAGGGGGATTCGCGCAGCTCACGGCCTTTAGCAACTATATTCA
>Ga0364908_10029_pt1 | contig 57513 bp, 53 predicted proteins | sample ExccelJu500002D4_2_FD_206965 | JGI IMG/M metagenome (GOLD analysis project Ga0364908, IMG submission 206965) | Enriched cells from Trout Bog Lake Hypolimnion, Wisconsin, USA - BchlTB.July02.5000.02.D4 | ecosystem: Environmental > Aquatic > Freshwater > Lake > Hypolimnion/Profundal zone | place...
TGCAGAAACAATGCAAATGCTTGGCGGCAAGCCAGTAGGTGGAAGCGGTGACGGCAGCGAGAGCTATGCGCGCTCAAAGCCGGTTGAGCAGTCTGCTCCAGCCTCATCTAGTGCTGCATCACTCGGTGCAATGGATGACGATATTCCGTTTTAAGAGTTACTAAACAACGCATCAGTCACGGACTGGTGAGTTGGATAACAAAAACCCCTTCTAGGATTTCCTACAAGGGGTTTTTATTTACTGTCTTGCGTGCCGAATATTCTCTGGCCAAGGTGAATTGTGATCCGTGCGGAACGGGTTGATATCTAAGCCACCCCGTCTTGTGTAGCGGGCATAGACTGACAATTTTTCAGGTTTGCACTGGCGTTTGATATCAGTAAAGATCGTTTCTACGCAATGTTCGTGAAACTCGCCCAATTGTCTAAAGCCAATAAGGTAGCGCAATAAACCCTCCTCCAAAATGGGTCTACCTTGATAGCGTATTTGTACGCTAGCCCAATCGGGTTGACCTGTGACAGGGCAGTTTGATTTGAGAAGGTGAGAGACTAAGCATTGCTCAATTGGACCAAAGGACTCATTCACCCCCAAGAGACTTGGGTCGGCAGGCAGGTTGGGGTCAACCTCAATATCAAGACGATCCATCAAAATGCCACCCATCTCCTGCATACCTTTTTTAGCAATGCTTTCTGTGGGGTTTATGCGAGTAGTGATCTTGCTGCCAGCAACTGCGGATAAATCAGTGATGAGTCTTTCCTGAACTTCATGCTCATCTTCAAAGCGTGCGCCGTTCAGGCTATTGAGGTAAAGCTTGAAAGACTTGGACTCAATCATATTTGGCGAGTCTGCAGGAATCTGAAACTCTGCCAATGCAATTTGCGGCTTACCTTTTTTATTGAGCCAACTGAGCTCAAAAGCATTCCAAATATCAACGCCTACGAACGGTAATGTCTGACTTTCTTTGAGACCGAGTTTTTTTCTGTTCTCAGTCCTTGGAATCGGAAATAGTAAGCTCGGATCATATTGATCTGGGTATTGTGTTGATTGACCGAGAGGTAGCGTTGCCATGAAATACTTTTTAATTTAGTTTTGGTTCTTGGGTTTATTAGAGACGCCAGATACAACGTGACCTGTTGGTGCAACTGAAGCTGCTGACTGGCAATGACCAGTTTGATCATCAAAGAAAAAATCTGGCTCGAACTCTCTCAAGAATTCACTTTTGGATAAGCCGCCTAAGAACATCGCCTCATCGACATCGATCCCCCATGCCATCAGAGTTCGAATCGCACGCTCATGTGCTGGTGCAGAACGTGCCGTCACTAATGCAGTACGAATGCGCATACCGTTTTCACTTGTAGAGCGTTGTAGTCTGTGAAGCGCCTCTAGTAGTGGTTTAAAGGGGCCTGGAGGCAAGGGTATATCGACCTTCTTGCTCTCGTGATCCACAAAGGCTTCGAGCCCTTTTTTCTGGAAGACCTGTTCGGCTTCATCGGAAAAGAGTACTGCGTCTCCGTCAAATGCAATACGAATTTCATTCGGATGTGATTCAGCTGTCTTGCTGGATTCTGGGTAAACCCGTGCTGCGGGGAAGCCAGCGTCAATTGTCGCCCGCACATCATCTTCATTGGCAGATAAGAAGAGATTGGCGTGCAGTGAGCGTAGGTAGTGATAAGGAGGGCGCCCTCTAGTAAATACACCCCGTTCTAGATGCAGACCATGATGCTCTGCAGATCGGAAGACTCGAAGGCCACTCACAGGATCATTGCGAGAGAGAATTACTACCTCTACGCGCTGCTCGCCTTCATCATTGAATGCGAGCAGTTTTTTAACTAGCGGAAAGGCAACCCCTTTTTGAGCCGCTTCACTGAGGCGCTCAAGCTGTAACTTCATATAGGCGCTGTCATCAGTAGATTCGAAGATGCGATTTTCTTCTTCAAAATCAAACAAGGCGCGCGATGAAATCGCAACGACAAGTTTTCCGGTGAGCGTATAGGACATCTTACGAATTACACCTTATTTGAGAAACAGGCGATAAGCAGGGTTATTGCTCTCGTCCCAGTGCGGATAGCCCAAAGTTGCTAAGAAGCTTTGAAATTTCTTCTGTTCATTCTGAGGAACTTGGATGCCTATTAAGATGCGGCCGTAATCAGCGCCATGGTTCCGATAATGAAATAAGCTGATATTCCAGTTGGGTGCCATGCTAGTCAAGAACTTCATCAAAGCGCCTGGACGCTCAGGGAATTCAAAACGGTAGAGCAATTCATCTTTGGCAAGGGCAGAATGGCCGCCCACCATATGGCGCAAGTGGGACTTTCCTAGCTCATCATGCGTGAGATCAATGGTTGCAAACTTGGCCTTACGAAAATGTTTTGCAATGACTTCGTTATCACCAGCTTTTTGCGTGCTAATGCCTACAAAAATATGCGCTTCACTTTGATCGCCGATGCGATAGTTGAATTCGGTGACATTCCGCTTTCCAAGTAGTTCACAAAAACGCTTAAAGGATCCGCGTTCTTCCGGAATGGTTACGGCAAATACTGCTTCACGGAACTCACCAACATCTGCACGCTCTGCCACAAAGCGTAGACGGCTGAAATTCATATTGGCACCACAGGCAACGGCTACAAGCGTTTTCTTCTTGATACGTTTCTTTTCTACATACTTCTTCATGCCCGCAATAGCTAAGGCTCCAGCGGGCTCAAGGATGCTACGGGTATCCGTGAAAACATCGCTAATAGCTGCACAGATCTCATCGGTATCGACCGTGATGATTTCATCAACCACTTTTTTGCAGATACGGAAAGTTTCTTTGCCAACCAATTTGACGGCGGTGCCATCCGAAAATAAACCAACATCTTTCATCTCAATACGCTTGTTTGCTTTGAGTGATTGATTCATCGCATCGGAGTCTGAGGCTTGCACGCCAATGACTTTGGTCTTTGGGCTAACAGCTTTGATGTATTCACCAATGCCAGAAATTAAGCCACCTCCACCAATTGCAACAAAAACGGCATCAATTGGTTTTTCATATTGAGTAAAAATTTCATGTGCAATAGTGCCTTGCCCAGCGATAACATCAGGATCGTCAAATGGGTGCACAAAGGTCAAACCCCGTTTTTTGGCAATCGCTTCTGAATGTTTAAAGGCGTCGCTATAGGACTCTCCGTGCAGAATGATCTCCACCCAAGAGCCGCCTCTAGCCTTTACTGCGTCGATTTTGAGACTGGGAGTCGTCACGGGCATAACGATGACGGCTTTGCACTTCATTTTGGCTGCTGAAAGGGCTACGCCCTGGGCATGATTACCTGCGGAAGCCGCGATAACCCCGCGTTTGAGGGCTTCTGGGGGTAAATGGGCCATTTTGTTATAGGCGCCACGCAGTTTGAAGGAGAAAACCGGCTGGTTATCCTCCCTTTTCAGTAGCACTTGGTTGCCCAAACGCTTGGTTAGTTCGGGGGCCAGCTGTAGCTCTGTTTCTCTGGCCACGTCATAGACGCGAGCCGATAAAATTTTCTTTAAATAGTTCGTTGCCATTCAATGAGCGTACCACGGATGGCTCCTAAGCCCTTAGATTTGCAAGGGTTTATCTTCTCGGGGAGCAACTTTCTCTGTTTCCTGCCACTATCAGGTTCGCTCTATTAAAATGCTTATTTATCAAATATGTCGCTATGAACGCACCTCTAGCTTTGAACCAGTTGTTGGATGCTGAAGCGGGCTCTCCCCGCCTTCGTGAAATCCCCTACAACTACACCTCCTTTTCTGATCGAGAAATTGTCATTCGCTTATTGGGCGAGGAGTCTTGGCGTGTTCTGAATGAGCTGCGTGGCGTTCGTCGTACTGGACGTTCAGCCCGCATGTTGTTTGAAATTCTGGGCGACATTTGGGTGGTACAGCGCAACCCATTTTTGCAAGATGATTTATTGGATAGTCCCAAACGTCGTCAGCAATTAGTTGATGCCTTATGGCATCGTTTGGGCGAAGTGAAGAAGCGGAACAAAGGTGACTCTGCTGAGCAGGTAGAGGTTTTGTTGGCGGCTGCTTATCGCGCAATCGAAAATTTTGAAAATGGTTTTAAAGAGGTCGAGCAAATACGGAAACGTGCTCGCAAAGAATTAGGGCGTCACACTGCTAGCGACAATATTTGTTTTGATGGCGTATCACGTGCAGCGCATGTTACTGATGCAACGGACTGGCGCGTTGAATTTCCATTAGTTGTCTTGAAGCCAGATTACGAATCAGAAATTCCAGGCCTAGTAAAAGCGTGCGTGGAATTAGGCCTCACGATTATTCCTCGCGGAGGTGGTACTGGTTATACCGGTGGCGCCATTCCGCTGTATGCAATGTCTGCGGTGATTAATACAGAGAAATTGCAAGATATTGGTGCAGTGAAGTCTCAACATCTACCAGGGGTTGATCATGAAGTGTCAACCATCTTTACAGGTGCCGGCGTAGTAACGCGCCGAGTAGCAGATGCTGCAGAGCATGCTGGCTTAGTGTTTGCGGTAGACCCTACTTCTGCTGATGCAAGCTGCATTGGCGGCAACATTGCAATGAATGCGGGCGGTAAAAAAGCAGTCCTCTGGGGTACTGCTCTCGATAACTTAGCTAGCTGGCGTATGGTGGATCCTCAGGGAAATTGGCTCGACGTTGAACGTCTTGAGCACAACCTCGGCAAGATTCACGATGTTGCAACTGTGCGTTTTCAGCTCACTTGGTCTGATGGTAATGCTGAGCCTGGTCAGCGCATTCTAAAAACGGAATTATTAGAAGTCGAAGGCAAGCGTTTTCGTAAAGAAGGTTTGGGTAAAGACGTTACTGATAAATTTTTATCAGGTTTACCTGGCGTGCAAAAAGAAGGTTGTGATGGTTTGATTACTAGCGCAACTTGGATCTTGCATCGCATGCCTAAATTTATGCGCACTGTTTGCTTAGAGTTTTTTGGTCAAGCACGCGAAGCAATTCCGAGTATTGTTGAGATCAAAGCCTATCTAGATGGTTTAAGCAAGCAGGGCGGTCCAATTTTGGCTGGTCTTGAGCATTTAGACGATCGTTATTTACGCGCGGTCGGCTACTCAACAAAATCAAAGCGCAACAGCTTACCGAAGATGGTATTAATTGGTGATATTGCGGGCGATAACGAGGAAGCAGTAGCTGCTGCCACTAGCGAAGTTGTTCGCATGGCCAACCTTCGGGTTGGGGAAGGCTTTGTGGCGGTTAGCGCTGAAGCTCGCAAGAAATTCTGGTTAGACCGTGCCCGCACAGCTGCTATTGCCCGTCATACCAATGCTTTTAAGATCAACGAAGATGTCGTCATTCCCTTGCCACGCATGGGTGAGTACACCGACGGTATTGATCGTATCAATATTGAGCTATCTCTTAAGAACAAACTACAAGTTTTGGATGGCCTCGAAACCTTTTTGAAAAAGAGTGCTTTGCCATTAGGTAAGAGCGATGCTGAGTATGAAATTCCGACTGCAGAGATCCTTGGAGATCGCGTTCAACAGGCTCTCGAGCTCATTGCAAAGGTACGCACCCGCTGGGCTGATTGGCTCTTGCAAATGGATACTTATTTTCCACAACTGCAAGATTACAGTTTGCGTGCTTCATGGAAAGAAGAGGTCCGTTCTGAGCTACGTATCATCTTTGGCGGCTTAGCATTCGAACCCATTCTTGCCGAGTTAGAAGCGATTCACAAAAATATTTTGCGTAAGCGTGTATTTGTAGCGCTGCATATGCATGCAGGCGACGGAAATGTACACACCAATATTCCAGTCAACTCTGATGACTACGAGATGTTGCAAGATGCACATCGTGCCGTAGATCGCATTATGAAGTTGGCACGCTCTTTAGATGGCGTGATTTCAGGTGAACATGGTATTGGTATTACTAAGCTTGAGTATTTGACTGAAGCTGAACTCAAAGACTTCCGTAGCTATAAGAATCGCGTTGATCCAGAGGGTCGTTTCAACAAAGGCAAGTTAATGCCGCATGCTGATCTCAGCATGGCCTATACACCGAGCTTTGGTTTGATGGGGCATGAGTCCATCATCATGCAACAAAGTGATATTGGTGCGATTGCTGATAGTGTGAAAGATTGTTTGCGTTGTGGCAAATGCAAGCCCGTTTGCTCAACGCATGTGCCACGTGCCAACCTTCTTTACAGTCCACGCGACAAGATCCTAGCAACATCACTATTAATCGAAGCCTTCCTATATGAAGAACAAACGCGCCGTGGCGTGTCGATTCGACATTGGGAAATGTTTGATGACGTTGCTGCACATTGCACTGTCTGCCATAAGTGCTTAACTCCTTGCCCAGTCAAAATTGACTTTGGTGATGTGACTATGAATATGCGCAACTTATTGCGCAAGATGGGTCAGCAGCGCTTCAATCCTGGTACTGCGGCATCAATGTTTTTCTTGAATGCAACCAGCCCTGAGAGTATTCATCTGGCTCGTAAAACCATGATTGGTTGGGGTTACAAGCTGCAACGCTTGGGCAATGATGTTCTGCGTAAGTTTGCAAAGCAACAAACTGCTCATCCTCCTGCAACAGTAGGCAAGCCAAGTATTAAAGAGCAGGTTATTTTCTTTGTAAATAAGAAGATGCCAGGTAACTTACCTAAGAAAACTGCTCGCGCACTCTTGGATATCGAAGATGCGAACTATGTCCCGATTATTCGGGATCCAAAAACAACCTCTGCTGATACTGAAGCGGTGTTTTACTTCCCAGGTTGTGGTTCTGAACGCTTGTTCTCCCAAGTGGGTTTGGCTACTCAAGCTATGTTGTGGAATGTAGGCGTACAAACGGTCTTGCCACCGGGTTACTTATGCTGCGGTTATCCACAACGTGGCAATGGTGACTTTGACAAAGCCGAGAAGATGATTACGGATAACCGTGTGTTATTCCATCGCGTGGCCAATACTCTGAATTATTTAGATATCAAAACGGTAGTTGTTTCTTGTGGAACTTGCTATGACCAATTGGCTGGTTATCAGTTTGAACAAATCTTCCCAGGCTGCCGCATTATTGATATTCATGAATTCTTGGCAGAGAAGGGCGTTAAGCTCTCTGGAGTCAAGGGCGTGAAGTATATGTATCACGATCCATGCCACTCTCCAATGAAATTGCAAGATCCTTTGAAGACTGTCAATGAGCTAATTCAATTAGAAGATGGCAAAGCAATTGCGAAGAATGATCGCTGCTGTGGTGAATCCGGCACATTAGCCGTGACACGCCCTGATATTTCTACTCAAGTACGCTTTCGCAAACAAATTGAGATGGAAAAAGGCGCCAACGATTTGCGTAAGGACAACTTTACTGGTGATGTGAAAGTACTCACCAGCTGCCCTTCTTGTTTGCAAGGCTTAACTCGCTTTGATGCGGATAGCGATACCACTGCAGACTACATTGTCGTTGAGATGGCTCAAAAGCTGCTCGGTGAAAACTGGATGCAAGATTACGTTGCTAAAGCAAACCAAGGTGGCATCGAAAGGGTCTTGGTTTAATGATTCCAACGAATATCGTTGTGCACCAACAGACTAAGGCCTTGGAGCTTGCTTATGAAGATGGCAGTATTTATCGCCTGCCTTTTGAGTTGCTCAGAGTGGTTTCACCATCTGCTGAGGTGCAAGGACATGGACCTGGTCAAGAGACTCTGCAGACCGGTAAGCGGGATGTATTGATTGCGAATCTTGAGCCCGTAGGGCATTACGCTCTAAAGCCTACGTTTTCTGATGGCCATGATTCAGGCCTCTATTCTTGGGATTACTTATATTTCTTGTGCGAGAACCACGAGCAAGTATGGAAAGAGTATTTAGATAAATTAGCCGCTGCAGGTCTTGATCGTGATGCGCCCATGATTAAGCAGGGGCATTCTTGTGGAAGCCACTAATGAGTAAAACTCACTTCGGTTATCAAAGCGTTGACGAGGGCGAGAAGGCTGGCAAAGTTGCTGAGGTATTTCATTCGGTAGCCAGCAAATATGATGTGATGAATGACTTAATGTCATTTGGGTTACATCGTGTGTGGAAAAAAATAACGATTGCTAGAGCAAATGTACGTCCTGGTCAAAAAGTATTGGATATTGCCGGCGGCACCGGAGATTTGGCTGCAGCGTTTGCTAAGGCGACAGCTTGGGGTCATAACCCTGAGGCTCAAGTTTGGTTGAGTGACATTAATGCGTCCATGTTGGGCGTTGGTAGGGATCGCTTGCTTGATAAAGGCATGGCGTTACCTTGCGTGCAATTTGATGCAGAAAAAATTCCATTCCTAAATAATCATTTTGATGTTGTAACCGTTGCTTTTGGTTTGCGTAATATGACCCACAAAGATATTGCCCTAGGGGAAATGTGTCGCGTCATCAAGCCAGGCGGTCGAGTGATGGTTTTAGAGTTTTCTAAGCCAGATGACTTTTTGCAGCCAGTCTATGACGCATATTCATTCAAGGTATTGCCTTGGTTGGGTGAAAAAATTGCACAAGATTCAGAAAGCTATCGTTATTTAGCTGAATCGATTCGTATGCATCCTGATGCAGAGGCACTTAAAGAAATGATGCTAGGCGTTGGTTTTGATGAAGTTGAAACCCACAGAATGACCGGGGGTATCGTAGCTTTACATATTGGTATTAAATACTGATAGATGTATAGTTTTTAAGCCTTTAAAAACTAAAGCAGTGCAGAAGTTATTCGAAGGGGTATGTAAAAATGAATCAACATTTTTTTAAAGCAGTTTTCTTGAGCATGATTCTGGTATTTGCATCCATTAGTTCTGCTGAGGCAGGACGATTGGGTGGCGGCAGAAGTTTCGGACGAGCCCCAAGCGCCCCAATTCAGAGGCAAGCTACTCCTATTCAAAAGCCAGCACAACCTGCTCAGGCGCAACCTGCAGCCCCAAGCGCAGCCCCACAAGTTCCAGCCCCAAGTAGGTTTGGTGGTATGGGTGGCATCTTAGGTGGGCTGGCCGCAGGTCTTGGTATCGGCTATCTCTTATCTCATTTTGGTTTGGGTGAAGCTGCATCCTCACTCATTACTGGTTTGCTAATTGCTATGCTTGCCGGTTTTGTCATCATGTTCATCATCCGTCGCCTACTTCCAGCGTTATCAGGAGCTACCCAGAATTCCAATGTGCCTAGCTCGGGTATGCAACGAACTTCTGTAGATACATTAAGCAGACAAGAACCTGGTTTTACGCCTGCTGCAAATGCATTTGCTGGTGTTAGTGCTGAACCTGAGGCTTTTGTTTCAACTTTGCCGCCTGGTTTTGATGAGCGTACATTCTTAGAAAATGCAAAACAGTATTTTGTGGCTTTGCAAAAAGCATGGGATTTGGGTGATCTGGCTTCCTTAAGTGAATTTACTACCCCTGAAATGTTTTCAACAATTCAACAAGATTTAGCGGGGCGGAGTGATAGCGCCAATCAAACAGATGTGATTACTATCAACGCCCGACTTTTGGGGATTGAGACTAGTGAGGCGCATTATGTTTGTAGCGTTCAATTTAGCGGCATTATTCGTGAGCAGCCAGGGGCGGCGGCCAGTGATTTCTCAGAAATCTGGAATTTAAGTAAGCCAGTAGAGGGTCCTGGAGGCTGGGTACTGGCGGGTATTTCTCAGTTGGTTTAAGCTTGAGGTACTTTCCGTTGGAAAACCCGCACTAGTGCGGGTTTTTTACACTTATGAATACACTATCTTCTTCAACCCATACTATTGCCGCGAGCGCTGCTTGCCGTGGGATAAACCATGTATTGAGTGGTGAACCCTGGGCTTGTGCTGAGCTAGCAAAACATGTTGGCAAGACGGTCCTTATCCAACTTCCTTTTGGTCGTCTCTGTTTTGAAATTCATGCGTCTGGATTATTAGGTAGCTTGAAAGAGTTGGAGTCCCCATCTTTGGCGCTGGAAGTGTCTACAAAAGCTTTAAGCGACTTGGCTGGCAGTTCTGGAAATTTACGTGAACAAGCTTTCAAGGCGGTCAAAATTACGGGCGATGCTGATTTGGCTCAGTTGATTGGACGCTTGGCTGCCCAGTTGCGCTGGGAGTATGAAGAGGATTTAGCGCACTTTATAGGGGATGCACCTGCCCACTTTGCGGTAAGGCAAGGTAAAAAAATTGTCTCTGCAACACAATCTGCAGCAAGTGATTTGCTGGACAATCTAGTGGAGTATGTGAGCGAAGAGAGAAAAGTGCTTTTAAACAAACGAGACTTTATGGCTCGTAAATCCGAATTAAACGACTTGCGCGATTCAGTGGATCGTCTAGAAAAGCGCATTCAACACATAGAGCAAAAGGTCAAATAATCGTGCGTCGTATTGCTCGTCTTTGTTTTATTTTCTTCACCGCATGGCGATATGGTCTATTGCCCTTATTGCGCGATGTTCTCAAGCCGGGCATCGGTCGTAGTTGCTTGACGGTTGTGTGCTGGACTTCACCTGGCACTAAATTACCCAGAGGCGAACGTATTCGTCTAACGTTAGAAGCGCTTGGTCCTATATTTGTGAAATTTGGACAAGTACTTTCTACGCGCCGTGACTTGTTGCCAGAAGATATTGCCAACGAGTTGGCAAAGTTGCAGGATCAAGTTCCGCCATTTTCAAATGAAGAATCTCGTCGTTTGATTGAAGAAGATCTGGGTCAATCAATTGAAGAAGTGTTTATCAGCTTTGATGCAACTCCTGTCGCTAGCGCATCCGTTGCACAGGTGCACTTTGGCGTTTTACGAGGTACTACCAAGCATCCTGAATGGGAAGGTCGAGAGATTGCCATTAAAATCTTGCGCCCCGGCATCTTGCCAGTCATTGATGGTGATCTAGCTTTAATGTACGACCTTGCCAAGATTATTGAAAAGAGCTCTGAAGATGGCCGCCGTTTAAAGCCTCGCGAGAACGTAGCCGAGTTCGACACCTATTTGCATGATGAGCTTGACCTTATGCGTGAGGCAGCGAATGCAAGCCAACTGCGGCGATATTTTGTGGACTCCAAGAAACTCATGATTCCGGAGATGTACTGGGATCTGTGTCGTACCAATGTCATTGTCATGGAGAGAATGCATGGTATTTCGATTGGACGTACAGCAGAGCTGCGAGCAGCCGGTGTGGATTTTAAAAAGTTAGCAGCTGATGGCGTAGAAATATTTTTCACCCAGGTTTTTGAATACGGATTTTTCCACGCAGACATGCATCCTGGAAACATCATGATTAGCTTGGAGCCAGAAACTTTTGGACGCTTTATTTCCTTAGATTTTGGAATTGTTGGTGCTTTAAATCAGTCTGATAAAAATTATTTAGCATTGAACTTCTTGGCTTTCTTCAATCGCGATTACCGTCGGGTTGCTGAGCTTCATATTGAATCCGGTTGGGTTCCCGCTAATACGCGCGTAGAAGAATTAGAGGGTGCAGTGCGCTCTGTATGTGAGCCTTATTTTGATCGCCCACTCAAAGAGATTTCTTTGGGCCTGGTGTTGATGCGTTTATTCCAGACTTCACGTCGATTCAAGGTTGAAATTCAGCCTCAACTGACCCTGTTGCAAAAGACACTCTTAAATGTAGAGGGTCTGGCGCGTCAGCTTGATCCAGACTTGGATTTATGGAAAACAGCCAAGCCAATTTTGGAAAAATGGGTTGATAAGCAGCTGGGTTGGCGCGGATTGCTAGATGGCTTAAAGGAAGAAGCACCTACCTGGGCCAAAATCCTGCCTACTTTGCCCCGTTTGATTGCCGAGAGCTTGGCTCAAGGCCGCCATCAAATTAAAGACCAAAACGGCGAATTGGAGGTCTTAAAGGCCCTTTTATTGCAAGAAAGACGCACCCATCGCCTAGTAGCAGGGGCTTTGCTCTTTGCAGGTGGGTTTTTGGCTGGGATTTTGATCATCGGCCTTGGCATTTATTAGTCTATCGCTGATTGGCTGCTAAACCGCTAAAATAGCGGGTTAGGCAGAACACATGAAAAAATACTTTATCGCTGGCATTCTTGTATGGGCTCCCATGGCGGTCACCATTTGGGTGATTACCTGGGGCTTGGGCTTGCTCGACGGTGTATTTGGCTCGGTCATGCAAGCCATCATCGCTGTATTTCCTCACCAGTTTGCAGCTGATCTCCAACACTTCCGTGAGTTACCGGGGGTGGGTATATTAATTGTGGTTGCGGTGGTGGTTGTCACTGGTGTACTTGCAATCAATTTTGCTGGGCAATGGTGGCTAAAGGTCTGGGATAAATTTGTGAATCGCATTCCAGTTGTTCGTTCCATCTATTCCAGCGTTCAACAAGTTTCATCTACTCTATTTTCTGGCAGCGGTCAGGCTTTTAGTAAAGCCTTATTAATTCGTTACCCTCATGCAGATTCATGGGTGATCGCATTTCAAACGGGCACCCCTGCAAAAGAAGTGACTACTAAGTTGGGCGAGGGATATGTGAATGTATTTCTGCCGACCACTCCAAACCCTACCTCTGGTTTTTTTATGATCGTGCCACGTGCGCAAACAATCGAACTGGAGATGAGTGTTGAAGAGGCCTTGAAACACATTGTTTCTATGGGATCCGTTCCACCAAATAATTCTAGCGGTCTGACTTCAATTGAGTCGCCACACCATTTTTGATTTATAGGAAATTGTTATGTCAATGCGTAGCCACACTTGCGGCCAAGTAACCGATTCACTGATTGGTCAAGAAGTTACTCTCTCTGGATGGGTTAATCGCCGTCGTGACCATGGAGGCGTGATCTTTATTGACTTGCGTGACCGAGAAGGTTTTGTTCAAGTTGTATGCGATCCCGATCGCCCGGAGATGTTTGCTCTTGCTGAGCAAGTGCGTAATGAGTTTTGCATTCAAATCAAAGGTCTCGTGCGCGCACGTCCTGCTGGCACTGAAAATAATGACTTGGTCAGTGGCAAAGTAGAGATTCTTTGTCATAGCTTGGTGATTGTGAATGCCTCTATTACTCCACCATTTCAGATTGATGATGAGAACTTATCTGAGACAACTCGTTTAACTCACCGTGTACTTGACTTGCGTCGTCCGCAAATGCAGAAGAACTTGCGTTTGCGTTATAACGTTGCAATGGAGTGTCGTCGCTATCTAGATGACGCCGGCTTTATCGATATTGAAACGCCAATGCTGACTAAGAGCACGCCAGAAGGTGCGCGCGATTACTTGGTGCCTTCCCGTGTACATGATGGGCAGTTCTTTGCTTTACCGCAATCGCCTCAGTTATTTAAGCAGTTGTTGATGGTGGCTGGTTTTGATCGTTACTACCAAATTACTAAGTGCTTCCGTGATGAAGATTTGCGCGCAGATCGTCAGCCTGAATTTACCCAGATCGACTGTGAAACTGCCTTCCTGAGCGAAATTGAAATTCGTGAACTGTTTGAAAACATGATTCGTCATATTTTCAAAAAAACCATGAGTGTCGAATTGCCTAACCCATTCCCAACCATGCCTTACTCAGAGGGTATGGCGCGTTTTGGTTCCGATAAACCAGATTTGCGGGTGAACTTTGAGTTCACCGAATTAACGGATTTGATGAAGGACGTGGACTTCAAGGTTTTCTCTGGTGCAGCTAACCAAGAGGGTGGACGTGTCGTTGGTTTATGTGTACCAGGCGGTGCCGAGATTAGCCGTAGCGAAATCGATGACTACACCCAGTTTGTAAGCATCTATGGTGCTAAAGGTTTGGCATGGATCAAAGTTAACTCTGTCGCCGAAGGTCGCAATGGTTTGCAATCTCCGATTGTGAAGAACTTGCATGATGCGGCGATTGAAGGAATCTTGAAGCGCACTGGCGCAAAAGACGGCGATATCATTTTCTTTGGTGCCGATAAAGAAAAGGTCGTTAATGATGCTATTGGCAACTTACGATTGCGTATTGGCCATTCTGCTTGGGGTAAAGAGCATGGCCTATTTACCGAAGGTTGGAAGCCGTTGTGGGTTGTGGATTTCCCAATGTTTGATTACGACGAAGGTGAAGCACGTTGGGTTGCTTGCCATCATCCGTTTACCAGCCCCAAAGATGAGCACATGAAGTATCTAGAGTCTGACCCAGGTAAGTGCTTGGCTAAAGCTTATGACATGGTTCTGAACGGTAGTGAAATTGGTGGTGGTTCTGTACGTATTCACCAAGAGGCTGTTCAAAGCCAAGTATTCCGCGCATTGAAGATTGGTGCGGAAGAGGCGCAAGCAAAGTTTGGCTTTTTGTTAGATGCTCTCCAGTATGGGGCGCCGCCACATGGTGGTATTGCTTTTGGTTTGGATCGAATTGTGACGATGATGACTGGTGCTGAGTCTATTCGTGATGTGATTGCTTTCCCGAAAACACAACGTGCACAATGCTTATTAACTCAGGCTCCTAGCCCAGTGGATGAGCGTCAGTTGCGTGAGTTGCATATTCGTTTGCGCCAAGCCGCTCCTCCAGCTGCTTAAATCATCCAGCAATAATAAGCACTACTTTGAAAATCCCTATTTCGGTTTTAGTTGTTATCTATAAATCGAATGGGGATGTTTTATTGATAGAGCGCGCTGATAGGGCGGGCTTTTGGCAATCGGTTACTGGCAGCCTAGACGCGCCAGATGAGGATCTAGCTTTAGCTGCCACTCGCGAGGTTTTTGAAGAGACTGGGATTGCGGTAGATCAACTACCAGTAGGTGCACTTCGTAATCTTCACCACCAGATCGAATACGAAATTTATCCTGAGTGGCGCTTTCGTTATGCTCCCGGCGTAACCAGGAATATTGAACATTGGTTTGTATTACAAGTGCCTGACAATATCTCAATCACGCTCGCCCCTAGAGAGCATGTTGCTTATGAGTGGCTCCCATTTAAAGAGGCCGCTAAGAAATGTTTTTCTCCTAGCAACGGTGATGCGATTCTGAAATTGTTTTCAGCGAGCTGAACTAGAAGCGAATAAGATAGAACGATGAGACATTCATCGGGACACCATCACAACACTTCGGATTCAAAGATATCGCAAAGGGGTGATTGGCGAGTCATTCGCGATCTCCTCCCTTATCTATTAGAGTATCGCGTTAGAGTCATCCTGGCCCTGAGCTGCTTGATTGCAGCTAAATTCGCCAATTTAGGCATTCCGATTTTGATGAAAGAGTTGATTGACTCTTTGGATGTCAAGGCAGACTCTCCGCAAGCGTTATTGGTGGTTCCAGTTGGCATCATTTTTGCTTATGGTTTATTAAGAATCTCTGCATCATTATTTGCTGAGCTACGCGAGGCTCTTTTTGCGAGGGTGACTCAAAACGCAGTTCGTAAGGTTGCACTTCAAGTCTTTGAGCATTTGCATTCATTGGCACTGAGCTTTCATCTAGCCAGACAGACTGGTGGCGTAAGTCGCGATATTGAGCGTGGGACACGTGGCATCCAGTCGCTGATTTCATATTCGCTCTACAGCATCCTGCCAACACTGATCGAGTTTTGCTTGGTTCTGGGGTACTTTGCCTACTCCTATGATATTTGGTTTGCTGCAATTACTTTGGCTGCCTTAGTTCTTTACATCGTATTTACTATTGTTGTGACCGAGTGGCGCACTCACTATCGCCGGACTATGAATGATATGGATTCAAAAGCGAATCAAAAGGCAATTGATTCTTTATTGAATTTTGAAACAGTAAAGTATTTTGGTAACGAAGCATTTGAAGCTCGTCGTTATGACGAAAATCTATTGCGTTATCAATCGGCTGCCGTGAAGTCTCAGAAGACTCTAGCCTTCTTAAACTTAGGCCAACAAATCATTATTGCAATTGGCTTGATGCTGATTTTATGGCGAGCTACGCTGGGTGTAGTCAATGGCACGATGACCTTAGGTGACCTTGTTTTAGTCAACACATTGATGATTCAGTTATATATTCCGCTTAATTTCTTGGGCGTAATCTACCGTGAAATCAAGCAATCATTGACAGACATGGATCGCATGTTCTCTTTACTGAATACTGATAAGGAAATTGCCGATTCTCCTGATGCTCATCCCTTACATATTGATAATCAAGGTCATGGACCTGATGTGCGTTTTGAGAATGTATCTTTTCACTACGATGCAAAGCGCGAGATTTTGTGCGATATTAGTTTTACTGTTCCAGCCGGCACTATTACGGCGGTAGTTGGTCAGAGTGGTGCAGGCAAGAGTACCCTAGCTAGATTGCTATTTCGTTTTTACGATGTGCAGTCTGGAAAGATCTTGATTGATGGGCAGAATATTCAAGACGTGACACAGGCGAGTTTGCGCAAGGCAATCGGTATCGTTCCTCAAGACACTGTTTTATTTAATGACACTATTGGCTACAACATTGCCTATGGTGACCCATCCGCTTCTATTGATGAGGTACATGAGGCCGCAAGAGCTGCCCAAATCGATAGTTTTATTAAGCGCCTGCCTGATGGTTATGACACCCAGGTTGGTGAGCGAGGTCTAAAACTGTCAGGCGGTGAGAAGCAGCGGGTCGCGATCGCAAGGACCTTACTCAAAAAACCAGCCATGCTGATTTTTGATGAAGCTACTTCTGCTCTGGACTCTAAAACAGAGCGAGCTTTTCAGGAGGAGTTATTAAGTCTGGCAAAAAATCGTACCACTCTCATCATTGCACATCGACTCTCTACAATTATTCATGCTGATCAAATCTTGGTGATGGATCACGGTCAGATTGTGGAGCGAGGTACACATCTTGAGCTGCTTGCTGCTAGAGGCAGATATGCTGAAATGTGGCAAATGCAGGAGCGTGCTGCACTTGATTAGAATAGCCTGATGATCCAACAAAGTAACCGATCAGCCACTACAGAAGAGGCTATTCTGAAAAATGCCTTTGCTGCTGCAGTTGCGGTAGCTGATCCGCAGATTATTGTTCCCCAATGTTTGGCAAAGATATTTCCAGCTGGTCAAGAGCCACAAGGTAAATGCTTGGTGGTGGGTGCTGGTAAGGCTAGCGCATCCATGGCGAGTGCACTAGAGTCTTATGCAAAAGTACATTGGCCACAAGTTCAGGTAAGTGGCGTTGTACTTACTCGTTATGGCCACAACTCGACAACTACTCATATAAAGATTGTCGAAGCAGGTCATCCAGTGCCAGACCAAGCAGGTATGGATGGCGCTAAAGAGGTGTTGGCTTTGGCTAAGCAGCTTCAAGCTGGCGATGTTTTGATCGCTTTGGTCTCTGGCGGAGGCTCTAGTCTCCTGACCCTGCCTATTGATGGCATCTCTATTGAGGATATGCGCAAGACTACCGAGGCGCTTTTGCGTAGTGGTGCTCCGATTGAAGAGATGAATGTGGTGCGCAAACACTTATCAGCAATCTTGGGTGGGAATTTAGCGAGAGTTGCAATTGCGCGTGGTGCTCGAGTTGAAGCTTTATTAATTTCTGATGTGACTGGTGATTCTCCAGCAGATATTGCAAGCGGCCCTTGTGCGGCTGACTATTCAACATATTTAGATGCAGTCAATATTTTAGAAAAATATCGTTTGGGCGAAGATGTAATTCCGATGTCTGTTTTGAATCACCTGAAGCAAGGTGTAGCTGGAAAAAAACCGGAGACATTAAAAGAGCTGGATCTCGTTGATGCACAAGTTGCGAATCATGTCATCGCAACAGCATATAAAAGTTTAGAGGCAGCTGCTGACTACGTTCGTAGTCAAGGGTATGAATCGGTTATTTTGGGTGACACCATTACAGGAGAAGCCCAAGAGGTAGGAATCAGCCAGGCTCAGTTGGCTCGAGATTATCTGGCTAAGGCTGATCAGCCATTGGCTCTGATTTCTGGTGGTGAATGTACAGTCACTATTCCTACTGGGGTAAAGGGCCGTGGCGGTCGTTGCAGCGAATATCTACTCTCACTGTTAGCTGCCAGTTCGGATTTGCCTGGGATTGCTGCTTTGGCTGCTGATACTGATGGTATTGATGGTAGCGAAAAGAATGCTGGCGCATGGTTTGATCCCGATATACGTCAGACTGGAAAGGCTCAGGATCTTGTCCCCGAAAAATTCTTAGCAGCGCATGATTGCTACGGCTTTTTTGCGGAATTGGGAGCTTTGGTGGAAACTGGCCCTACACTGACGAATGTGAATGATTTCCGTATCATCTTGCTTAATAAATAATATGACTAATAGCCCTACACAAATTCAATTAGTACAGCCAGATGACTGGCATTTGCATATTCGTGATGGCGAAGTCATGAAGGATGTACTGGCTGATACGGCTCGTCAATTTGCGCGTGCGATCATCATGCCTAATCTAAAGCCGCCTGTGACAACCGTAGATTTGGCAAAAGCTTATCAAGCCCGTATCGAATCAAATTTGAAGTCATTAAGCATTGATAGTTTTACACCACTGATAACTTTGTATCTCACCGACAATACATCCGCTAATGAGGTACACAAAGCCAAGGCAGCAGGTATTGTTGGATTCAAGTTATACCCTGCAGGCGCTACGACCAATAGCGATGCTGGTGTTAGTGACATCAAGCGTTGTTATAAAGCGTTAGAGGCAATGCAAGCAGTGGGTATGCCACTCTTGGTACATGGTGAAGTGACTCACGCTGATATTGATATTTTTGATCGTGAAGCGGTATTTATTGATCTTGTTCTTGAGCCTTTGCGTAAAGACTTCCCTGAGCTCAAGATTGTGTTCGAACACATTACTACCAAGCAAGCAGCACACTATGTGCGTGATGCAGCGACTGGAGGAAAAGCTACGATAGCTGCGACGATTACCCCGCAACATTTGCTGATGAATCGCAATGCGATTTTTGCTGGCGGTATACGTCCACATAATTATTGTTTGCCAGTACTAAAGCGTGAGGAACATCGCATTGCATTGCTAGAAGCTGCTACCAGTGGCAATACTCGGTTCTTCCTAGGTACAGATAGTGCTCCACATGCTAAGGGTGCCAAAGAGGCTGCTTGCGGCTGTGCTGGTTGTTACAGCGCATTTAATGCATTAGGTTTATATGCAGAAGCATTTGAGAATGCTGGTAAGTTGGATAAATTAGAAGGCTTCGCTAGTTTCTTTGGGCCTGATTTTTACTCCTTATCCCGCAATAGTAAAAAAATTACCCTCGTAAAACAGGCGCAAAGTATTCCTGCTGAATTGCCGCTGGGTGACGCAACCATTGTCCCTTTGCGTGCTGGTGAGACCATCGCCTGGTCGCTCATTTAAATCCTCGCTCTATTTTTACAAGCCAATTTGCTCTGTCTGCGTTAGACTGCAGGCGCAGAGTCAATTAGGCAATCGCCGCCTCTTTATTGAGGGGGAGGAAAGTCCGGACTCCATAGGGTAGGGTGATGGCTAACGGCCATCCACGGTGACGTGAGGAATAGGGCCACAGAGACGAGCGTATTTAGTTACGGTGAAACGCGGTAACCTCCACCTGGAGCAATCCCAAGTATGCAGACGATGAGGCGTCCCGCTGAGTCTGCGGGTAGGGAGCTTGAGCCGTTAGGTAACTAACGGCCTAGAGGAATGATTGCCCCTAGATGAAAGTCTAGGCGACAGAATCCGGCTTATCGATTGACTCTGCACTTATTCCGCAATTACTTCGACGCTATAGCTTAGCTCTGCGGTTTTTGCCAACATCGTAGTCGCTGAGCAGTATTTTTCATGTGAAAGTTTTACTGCACGATCTACCTTGGCTTGATCCAAATCTTTACCTTTGACCGTGAAGTGCAAATTGATCTTAGTAAAGACTTTGGGATCCTCGGCTGCTCTTTCTGCCTGAAGGGTGACATCGCAGCCGCTAATAGCCTGACGAGCCCTCTGTAGGATTAAAACGACATCGAATGCCGAACAGCCGCCAGCGCCAGCCAAAAGGAGCTCCATTGGTCTTGGGGCTAGGTTTCTGCCTCCTGCTTCAGGTGCGCCATCCATATTTACTAGGTGGCCGCTGCCAGTTTCTGCTGAAAAGGCCATCCCGCCATTACCCAACCAAGATACTCGACATTCCATATTAGTGACCCCTAACTTACTAAATTAATCAATATTATCAATAGTTTACCAATTTTCAAGGAGACTAAGTTGCTGCACAGCAATATAAAAATCTTGATTTTGGTCAATTTTCTTGCATTGCATCATTACTTATAGGTACAATAACCACATTGGTAGTCAGTCTTATAAAAGACTGCGACTTACCTCCCAGTGTCTCCTCCACCCAAACATAGGTGGATTCCAACCCAGGACTCGTTCCTGGGTTTTTTTTGGGTTACAATTCAAGGCTTTACTGAATTACCGAACCAGTCAGCGGTAATTGTTGTACCAAGTAAATTGCAGAATCTGCGAGCTTGCAAACATAAGCAGGGCCAAGGTGGACGTAGTTTGGTTGGAGTAATTTTTTTTTTGACTATAACAATTTGAGAAATCATGAAAACTTTTTCTGCAAAATCCCATGAGGTAGTGCATGAATGGTTCGTGATTGACGCTACGGACAAAGTCCTCGGTCGTGTCGCCAGTGAAGTGGCACACCGTCTACGCGGCAAGCACAAACCCGAATTCACGCCACACGTTGATACAGGCGACTTTATTGTTGTCATCAATTCATCTAAGCTGCGTGTCACTGGCACAAAAGGCTTGAACAAAATTTATTACCGTCACAGCGGATACCCAGGTGGTATTAGCTCGACTAACTTTGACAAGATGCAAGATCGTTTTCCAGGTCGCGCCTTAGAGAAGGCTGTGAAGGGTATGTTGCCAAAAGGCCCACTAGGTTACGCCATGATCAAGAAATTGAAAGTCTACGGCGATGCCAATCATCCGCATGCGGCTCAACAGCCAAAAGCGTTAGAGATTTAAGGAAACCAAATGGCTATTAATTACGGAAATTGGAATTACGGTACTGGTCGCCGCAAGAGTTCTGTTGCGCGCGTATTCATTAAATCTGGCAAAGGCGAAATCATTGTTAATGGTAAGCCTATCGATGCTTATTTTGCTCGTGAAACATCACGCATGATTGCTCGTCAGCCTTTGGCTCTCACAGCCCACTTAACGACCTTTGATATCAAAGTAAACGTTTCTGGTGGCGGTGAAACTGGCCAAGCTGGTGCAGTTCGTCACGGTGTTACTCGTGCATTGATCGACTATGACAACGCTTTGAAGCCAACTCTGTCTAAGGCAGGTTTGGTAACTCGCGATGCTCGTGAAGTTGAGCGTAAAAAAGTTGGTCTGCACGGCGCGCGTCGTCGTAAGCAGTTCAGCAAGCGCTAATTCTTTCAGTCGCTCAAGTTTTATCGAAAGGGTCGCGCAAGCGGCCCTTTTTGTTTCTACAATCTAGTTATTAAAGAAATAAAATTCATCAGTCGGCATTTTGGAGAATGGCATGATTAAAGTTGGCATCGTTGGCGGCACAGGATATACCGGGGTTGAACTATTGCGCCTACTGGCACAGCATCCTGAAGTAAAGATTGTTGCGATTACCTCTCGTACAGAAGCTGGTATGCCAGTAGCTGAGATGTTCCCATCTTTACGCGGTCGTGTTGATCTCAAATTTACGACTCCAGATGAAGCGCAGTTAACGGAATGCGACGCAGTGTTTTTTGCTACTCCACATGGTGTTGCAATGGCGCAGGCTAAAGAATTGCTGGCAAACAATGTGAAGATTTTGGATTTAGCCGCAGACTTTCGTTTGAAAGATGTCAAAGAGTTTGCCAAGTGGTACGGCATGGAACACACCTGCCCAGAAATTTTGGCTGAGGCAGTTTATGGCTTAGCAGAAATCAATCGTGAAGCCATTAAAAAAGCACGCGTTGTTGGATTGGCTGGTTGTTATCCAACCTCAGTACAGCTCGGTCTCGCACCATTGCTTTCGCCAAAATCGACTGGTGGCAAGCACTTGATCGATGGTACCCATATTATTTCTGACTCTAAGTCGGGGACCTCTGGTGCTGGCCGTAAAGCAGAGATTGGTACTTTGCTATCTGAGGCTAGCGATAACTTTAAAGCTTACGGAGTTAAAGGCCATCGCCATCTTCCTGAAATCGTGCAGGGCCTAAAGGCGATCGCTGGTCATGATCAAATTGGCCTGACATTTGTGCCGCATCTCACCCCAATGGTGAGAGGTATTCATTCGACTTTATATGTGCGTTTGACTGAAGCCGGACAAGATGTAGATTATCAACAGCTCTATGAGTCTTTTTACAAGAATGAGCCTTTTCTCGATGTGATGCCTGCTGGCAGCCATCCAGAGACGCGCTCCGTAAGGGGAAGTAATGGCATTCGGATTGCAATCCATCGTCCTGGCGGTGGCGATACTCTGGTCATTTTGGTGGTTGAGGATAACTTGGTCAAAGGAGCCTCAGGTCAAGGCGTGCAGTGTATGAACTTGATGTTTGGCTTGCCCGAAACAACGGGCCTTACCCAGATTGCGGTTTCTCCATAATGACCCTTCAGCAAACTGGGCATTAAAAGCCTAAAATAAGACATACCCTTTTGAATTAGGAGTGAATCATGACCGAATTAGCTACGCAACCCGCACAAGATCTAGCCGAGCCACCGACTCCTTTGGTGTTTACGGATGCTGCTGCTGCCAAAGTAGCTGACTTGATCGCCGAAGAAGGCAATCCAGAGCTGAAGTTGCGCGTATTCGTGCAAGGTGGTGGTTGTTCAGGTTTTCAGTATGGCTTCACATTTGATGACGCTGTAAATGAGGATGACACGCTCTTTGAAAAGAATGGTGTTACTTTGTTAGTGGATTCAATGAGCTTCCAATATTTAGTTGGTGCGGAGATTGATTACAAAGAAGATATCAATGGTTCACAGTTTGTGATCAAGAATCCAAATGCACAAACGACTTGTGGTTGCGGTTCTTCTTTCTCTGCTTAACTAAAAAAGCACTTAATCATTTAAGCGGGATAGCAAGCACCTAGAATTCTAGGACCTTTCGCTCCCGTAACGGCTGGCAAATTTGCTGGCCGTTTTGTTTTGTGGGCCCAGGCAAGCCATGCAAATGCAAGGCCTTCAACCAGCTGTGGATCGATGCCAGAAGAATTACTTGTAGTAATTTCTAATGGCTGTTTAAAGAGATTCTGCGACTTCACTTTGAATAAATCCATCAAGGCATTATTTCTGGCGCCACCTCCGCAGACAATCAGTTTCTGGGTTTGCGGGGCGTGACGAACTAGAGAATCTAAGGCCGAATGCGCTGTTAAGTGTAATAGTGTTGCCTGCACATCCTCGGCATGGTGATTGTCTTTGCCTAATTTTTCATGCAGCCAGTCGAGATGAAAGTCATCACGACCAGTACTCTTTGGAGGGGCTTTTGCAAAGAAAGAATCGGAGAGCATTCGTTCAAGAAGTTCTTCATTTACTTTCCCTTGTGCTGCCCAATTACCATTCTCATCAAATGCGTTTCCTTGATGCTCATGTATCCAGGCATCCATCAACATATTTCCTGGACCACAGTCAAAGCCAGTCACCTCACCACTCGTGGGGAGAAGAGTGAGATTGGCAATACCACCAATATTGAGAATGGCTAAATTTTTATCTTCTACAAATTGCTGCGCATGAAATGCGGGAACTAATGGTGCACCATGACCACCTGCAGCGAGATCTCGACTTCTAAAGTCTGCAATCACATCAATACCAGTCTTCTCCGCTAAAAGGGCAGGATTTAGTGTTTGGTGGGTGTAGGCCAGATCTCCAAGATGGGGTTGATGGCGAACGGTCTGGCCGTGAGCGCCAATGGCAGCAATATCAGAAATCGGTAGATTGGCCTTTTTGAGCAGCTGACTTACCGCCTCCGCATAAGCTAGTGCTAGGGCATTGCCAGCCTGCTTTTCTCGATGGAGCTCATCAAGGCCAGGGCTCTGGAGTTCAAAAAGAGCTTTGCGCAATGTAGGTGAAAAGGGGAGACTAACGGCCTCAACTGCGCTTGTTTCACCATTAACCCCAATCTTTGCTAAAACAGCATCAATTCCATCTAGGCTGGTACCAGACATTAGACCAATGTAGAGGGAGTGGGGCTGGTTCATAGGGTTCAGGGTTGAGCTCTCAGTGATGCGACAATTATGCTTTAGCAATTTAAATACTAATTTAACCTAAACAGTTAACTGAATCAGCATGACGGCTAAACCAGAACAAAAATATCCTTTGACCCCTGAAGTCTTTGCGGCACTCGAAGTCACTAAACGTGGCTGTGATGAGTTGTTAGTTGAGGCTGATTGGGTACAGAAGTTAGCTCGTAGCCAGGCCACCCAGACCCCTTTGCGAATTAAATTGGGCTTAGATCCAACTGCGCCAGATATTCACTTGGGTCATACCGTTGTCCTAAATAAATTGCGGCAGTTACAAGATTTAGGGCATACCGTCATTTTCTTGATCGGTGATTTCACCAGCATGATTGGCGATCCATCGGGCCGAAATGCTACGCGCCCACCATTAACTGCGGAAGAGATCGCAGTGAATGCCGAGACTTACTATCGTCAAGCCAGTATGGTCTTAGATCCTACTAAAACAGAAGTGCGTTACAACAGTGAGTGGTGTGATCCCTTGGGCGCACGCGGCATGATTCAGTTGGCAGCAAAACATACTGTTGCCCGCATGCTAGAGCGCGATGACTTTACTAAGCGTTATCGCAGTGGCGTACCAATTTCTATTCATGAGTTTTTATATCCCTTGATGCAAGGTTATGACTCGGTTGCCCTGAAGAGCGATCTAGAGCTTGGTGGTACTGATCAGAAATTTAATCTTCTAGTGGGTCGTGAACTCCAGCGGGAGTATGGTCAAGAGCCTCAATGTATTTTGACTATGCCTTTGTTGGTTGGTCTTGATGGTGTTGAGAAGATGAGCAAGTCCAAAGGTAATTACATAGGCATCAGCGAGCCTGCTGGTGATATGTTTGGCAAACTCTTAAGCATCTCAGATGATTTGATGTGGGATTACTTCACATTGCTGTCATTCCGTCCAATGTCAGAAATTGATTTAATGAAGCAAGAAGTAGCCGCTGGACGCAATCCAAAGGATTGCAAGGTATTGCTCGCCCAAGAAATCGTGGCACGTTTTCATTCACAGGCAGCAGCAGAAAAAGCGTTAGAAGACTTTAATCACCGCGCTAAAGGTGGTGTACCAGATGATATTCCGGAGGTAAATCTCTCCGGCGCCCCAATGGGAATTGCTAATCTTCTCAAGGCTGCAGGATTAGCGCCCTCTACATCAGAAGCGATGCGTAACATTGAGCAAAACGGCGTAAAGGTTGATGGCGAAACTGTTTCTGATAAACAGACCAAGATTGAAGCTGGAACCTACATCGTGCAGGTGGGTAAGCGTAAGTTTGCTAAGGTTACGCTGAGTTAATTTAGGGCGCGGCTTAAATATCTAGGCTGCTGCTTGGCGGCGTTAAGCCAAAGTGCTCATAGGCCTGGCGGGTTGCTACACGTCCGCGCGAGGTTCTCTGTAGATAGCCTTGTTGAATAAGGTAGGGCTCTAGGACGTCTTCAATGGTGTCGCGCTCTTCCCCAATCGCTGCAGCCAGGTTATCAATACCGACGGGTCCGCCATCAAACTTATGCAAGATGGCTTCTAGCAATTTTCTATCCATGACATCAAAGCCGCTTGGATCGACATCGAGCATTTTTAATGCAGCATCAGCCATCGCTTTGGTGATGGTGCCGGTACCTTTTACTTCTGCATAGTCACGTACGCGACGTAGTAACCGATTTGCAATACGAGGCGTGCCACGTGCACGCTTAGCAATTTCAACTGAACCCTCTGGATCAATGTTTGCCTTCAATAGACTTGCAGAACGGGTGATGATCTTAGTGAGCTCTTCGGTATTGTAGAACTCGAGTCTTGCAACAATGCCGAATCTATCGCGCAATGGATTGGTCAGCATACCTGCGCGGGTTGTGGCGCCAATTAAGGTGAAAGGTTTGAGATCAATCTTGACGCTGCGTGCTGCAGGACCTTCGCCAATCATGATATCGAGGCTATAGTCCTCAAGCGCTGGGTACAGAATCTCTTCAACCACAGGAGATAGGCGATGGATCTCATCAATGAAGAGCACATCATTGGCTTCTAGATTGGTCAGTAATGCAGCGAGATCACCGGGTCTATCTAGAACTGGTCCACTTGTTTGACGCAAGTTCACGCCGAGTTCGCGTGCAATGATATGGGCAAGGGTAGTTTTTCCAAGGCCTGGAGGGCCAAATAAGAGAACATGATCCAGCGCTTCTTGTCGTGCTCGAGTAGCGCTGATAAAAATCTCTAATTGGGCGCGAGCCTTAGTTTGACCAACATACTCATCGAGTTGTTTTGGGCGCAGTGCTCTTTCAAAGACAGCCTCAGAATTGCCTGCTGCACCGCTGACAATACGGTCATTACCTTCCGGTAAGTCTTCAGGAATCGAGCTTAGGTCGTCAGTGTGAATTGCCATACTGCAAGTGTAGTGGTGTTTGCTTACTTATGGCTTAGATAGATACTTTAAGCCCATACGAATGCCATCAGAAACTGAGGTGTCTGGAGGGATTTGCTTGAGAGCTAAGAGAGCCTCTTTTTCTGAATAGCCTAAAGCCAATAGTGCTTGTAGTACTTCGCTATTGGAATCCAATGCTTGGGGTTTGTCTGTGGCAATGCCTAAGTCTGGGGCTAATTTACCTTTGAGCTCCAAGCAAAGACGCTCGGCAGTCTTTTTACCGATACCGGGAACTTGGGTCAGTCGACCAGCCTCTTGTAGGGCAATGGCTTGCGCTAATTCATTTACGCTCATGCCAGATAGAACGGCTAAGGCGGTTCTAGAGCCAACACCGCTGATCTTAATTAACTGCCTAAACGCCTCACGTTCAGTCTCGGTAGCAAACCCAAACAGTTGCTGCGCATCTTCACGAACTTGGAAGTGTGTCAGCAGGGTAATTTTTTGACCTGCTTGGGGTAGTTGATACAAGGTACTCATGGGCACATCAACCTCATACCCAATGCCTTGGCAATCTACCAAGAGGCGAGGTGGATGAACTGAAACGAGAATTCCTTGAATGCGACCAATCATATAGAGATCTTAACCTGTGATGTGTATTTTTACTTGCTACGTTTTTTTGGAGCCAAGGCTGCAGTAATTGCTTTCGGAATCTGTGCATGATGAGCTGCGCAGATGGCGACTCCCAATGCATCTGATGCATCAGTTCCTGGTGCGCGATTTAATCTTAATAGGCGTTTGACCATTTCTTGCACTTGAGGCTTAGCTGCGCGACCTGTGCCTACGATGGCTTGTTTCACTCTTAAGGCGCTGTACTCAGCAACGGGGAGCTTTTCTGAAACGAGAGCAGCAATAACTGCCCCTCTAGCTTGACCTAGCATTAAAGTAGAGCGTGGGTTCACATTGAGGAAGACTTCTTCGATTGCCGCTGACTCTGGATGATAAGTTTCAAGAACTTCTTTCACTCCAGCATAGAGGGCGCCTAAGCGCTCTGGTAAACCTTTGGCAGGGTCGCCGCTCTCAATCGTCCCTGAGGCTACGTAAGTCAGTTTTTGGCCATCAACATCAATGACACCAAAACCGGTAGTACGCAAACCAGGATCAATTCCTATCCAGCGCATAAGTCTTCTATGTATTCCAACTCTTGTTTATTAGTGACGGAAATGACGGGTACCAGTGAAGATCATGGCGATCCCATGTTCATTGGCTGCAGCAATGATCTCATCATCACGCATGCTACCTCCTGGTTGAATCGCGCAACTTGCCCCACCATTGACTACTACATCTAGGCCATCACGGAATGGGAAGAAAGCATCACTTGCTACAGCTGAGCCCTTAAGGCTGAGGCCTGCGTTTTCAGCTTTGATACTAGCCATCCGCGCAGAATCCACACGACTCATTTGGCCCGCGCCAATACCCAGAGTCATGCCATTTGCACAGTAGACGATCGCATTTGATTTAACAAACTTGGCAACCCGCCATGCAAACATCATGTCATTTAACTCGCTAGGTGTAGGCTGTCTTTGGCTAACTACACGCATTTCACTTTGCAAAACATTCTTCGCATCTGGTGATTGAACTAGCAAGCCACCGCCAACTCGTTTGAAGTCATAGGTATTGAATGCATTCCCTAATGGGATTTCTAAAAGACGTACATTTTGTTTGGCAGCAAAGATGGCTTTTGCTTCATCGCTAAAGCTAGGAGCAATCAACACCTCTACAAATTGTTTGGATATCTCTTGGGCAGCGGCACCATCACAAGGAACGTTAAAGGCAATGATTCCACCAAAAGCTGAGCTGGGGTCTGTTTTGAAAGCCTTTTGATAGGCTTCTAGTGCTGTTGCGCCTACAGCTACACCACAAGGATTTGCATGTTTGATGATGACGCAAGCTGCAGCCCCACCAACGTTGCCAGTAAAGCTCTTCACGCACTCCCATGCAGAGTCGGCATCGGCGATATTGTTATATGAGAGTTCTTTGCCCTGCAACTGCTTATAGTTTGCAAGGGCGCCCTCTACTGGATAGATGTCTTTATAGAAGGCTGCAGATTGATGTGGGTTCTCACCGTAACGCATCTCTTGGACTTTTTCAAAGGCCAGATGCAGAGTTTCTGGATAAGCAGAGCGTGCCTTATGATCCAAATCATCACCCAGTGCAGACAGATAGTTAGCTATCGCGCCATCATATTGTGCTGTATGTGCAAATACCTTTTTAGCTAAAGCCAAGTTCGTTTTGTAAGAAACCGCATTTTGGTTAGATTTCATTTCAGCCAATACCGGAGCGTAATCTTCAGGTGAGATAAGCACAGTTACATCTTGATGATTTTTAGCGGCTGCACGTAGCATGGCTGGGCCACCGATATCAATATTCTCAACCGCATCTTCAAATGAGCAACTTTCTTTGGCAACAGTCTCATTGAATGGATATAGGTTGATGACCAACATATCGATCGTATCGATGCCGTGCTGCTTGAGCGCCGCCATATGCTCCGGAAAGTCTCTGCGGGCGAGAAGGCCGCCATGAACCATTGGGTGAAGTGTCTTTACCCTACCATCTAACATTTCTGGGAATTTAGTCAAAGAAGAAACCTCGACTACGGGTAAGTTATTTTCAGCCAAAAGTTTTGCTGTACCACCAGTAGAAATGAGTTTGACGCCTTGCTCATGTAGAGCTTTGGCAAAAGGCACGATGCCACTTTTATCGGAGACGGAGAGTAGGGCTGTACGGATCATAGTTTTCGAAAGATTGAATAATTAAATGGCTTTAGGATTACTTCAGAATTTGGTGCTCGACCAATTTCTTATGGAGGGTATTACGGTTGATACCAAGGTACTGGGCAGCCAAAGATTGATTCTGTTTGGCATGCTGCATGACAAGCTCTAACATCGGCTTCTCAACTACTGCTAACACCATGTCATATATGTCGGTTGGTGGCGTACCTTTAAGGTCATTAAGGTATCCCTGGAGTTGCATTTCAATGCATTCAGTAATGGGGTGCTTATTACTCATAAAATTCTATAAATCCTTAAAGCTAAAAATAAAAATAACTTGATTGCTAGGCTGCTTCTAAAAAAAGCAAGCGGTCAGAATGCGATTTCATCTCATCAAAATAATCATTCACCATTTGTAGCTGTGTTCTGCAATCATCAGCGGTGTTCATGCGTTGACGGAAGGCATGTGAATCACGTAATCCTTTGCAGTACCAGCCAATATGTTTACGGGCAGTGCGAAGACCAATGTGCTCGCCATAGAACTCGTAGTGATCGAGGAGGTGGGCATTCATGATGGCCTGAATTTCATTAATCTCGGGGGTGGGTAGCTTGGCACCGGTTTCTAGATAATGATTGATTTCACGAAAGATCCAAGGGCGCCCTTGTGCAGCACGGCCAATCATGATGGCATCAGCACCAGTAATCTTTAAGACAAGCTCTGCTTTTTCTGGAGTATTGATGTCGCCATTGGCAACTACTGGAATACCAACATTATTTTTAACAGCAGTAATCGTTTCATATTCTGCCTCACCGTGATAGAGGTCAGCTCGTGTGCGTCCATGAACCGTAAGCATCGAGATACCAGACTTTTCTGCAAGACGCGCAATCTCAATGGCATTTTTGTGCTCGCGATCCCAGCCTGTGCGGATTTTTAAAGTAACCGGGACTGCATCTGGACCTATACCAACCGCATTGACCACCGCTTCTAGAATTTGTTTTACCAGTGGCTCGTCACGCAGTAATGCAGAGCCTGCAGCAACATTGCATACTTTCTTCGCAGGACAGCCCATATTGATATCAATAATTTGTGCGCCATGATCTACATTGATTTTTGCAGCGGCCGCCATCATTGCTGGATCTGCACCTGCAATTTGGACTGCGATCGGCTTAAATTCGCCCACATGATTAGCGCGACGTTGTGTCTTTTCACTTTTCCAAAGCAGGGCGTTAGAGGCCACCATTTCTGAAACGGCATAACCAGCGCCTAATTTCTTGCAAAGTTGCCTAAATGGACGATCCGTTACCCCGGCCATAGGGGCTACAAAAAGTCTATTTGCAAGGAGGTGGGGACCAATCTTCATCGAATGAGGGTTTTGCTTGTGTGACGCAGTCAAAGTGTTGCGGAAAGCATGACACTTTAGCACAATCTAGCTCAAATCTGCCTATTTTTTAGGCAGATGGATTGATAGGGGCGAAACAAGAAAAGCTTGGGTTTAGAGGGTTATTTAAGCCTCTTAGCGCCTTCCAAACATCATCTGGCGAGCTAAGGCTGTTTTGACTGGAGGAAGCCACTGAAGGGCCGATAAAGCTAATCCACGAGCCATCACTATTGGAGCTAAGTTTGACGTAAATACTCGGGCCATAAAGTCTGTCAGGCCAATGGTTGTTGTTCTATCAGCCTTGCGACTTTGCGCATAGCTTTCCAATGTATTTTGAATCTGCTCTGGGGTTTGCGTATTTGCTGCGCCGGAAAATAGCTCAGCCAATTTTTCTGCAAGTAAAAAAGCATCACGTAAGCCTAAGTTCAAACCTTGTCCTGCGACCGGGTGTAAGGTTTGTGCGGCGTTACCAATCCAAACTTCATTCGCCTTTGTAATTTGTTTGCGATAGTTCAGACCAAGTTGATATAAGCGACGATCTTGAATTTTTAGAAAACGCCCAATGCGGGAACCAAATTCATTTTGCAAAGAGATGAGAAATTCTGCATCGCTTAGTTGTAAACGTTGCTGCGATGATTCTGGAGCGCCGCACCATACTAGGTTCAAAATATTGGAGCCATAGTGACTCGGCAGAACTGCCAATGGACCCTCAGCAGTAAAGCGCTCCCAAGCTTGATGAGGGGCTGCATTTTCTGCTTCAACCAAACCCACTAGGGCTGATTGACCATAGTCTCTGCCGGATTCAACCCAGTCTTGTTTTGTAAAGAGACCGCCCTCAGCATGCACGATACACCTAGCATTGATGACTGGATGCTCATGATTACCGTTAAGGTGTTGCCAAATAAAATTTGAACTCTTTGCCTTTATCTCTCTTAATGCTTGACGAAGAGTAAGGTGAATATCGCGATAGCGAACGATATGGCCGAGAGCATCTTGTTGGAGTTCCTCGCGAGTCATCAGGGCGCGACCAAAGCGACCCGCTTGAGAAACATGAACACGATGAATGTCAGCACAATCAGTTGGCCATGCATTGATCGTATTGAGCAACAATTTGCTGCCATGTGAAAGGGCAATGCCACGGCTGTCAGCGGCCGCTAGCTCAGCATCATCGGCTGGATTACGGTCAAGCAGTATGAGATTTGCATCAGGAAATTTTTGTAATATCCAGGCAGCACAGGCAAGGCCAACGGGGCCACCGCCATGAATCAAAATATCGCAATTCTTTGAGCCCATGATTTAGATATTTTTCATGAGGGCTTCAATTTCATCGGCATTGACTGGAACACCCCGAGAAATCAATTCGCAGCCCGAGTCATTAATGACCGCATCATCTTCAATGCGTATACCAATATTCCAGAAGGCTTGATTAATATCATCGGCAGGTCTGACATAAAGACCAGGTTCGATCGTGATGACCATGCCACTTTTCAGAATACGCCAAGGCTTTTCTTCTTGTGCTGTAGCAATAGATTCGCGGTACGAGCCCACGTCATGAACATCCATGCCTAGCCAATGGGAGGTACGGTGCATGTAGAAGCGGCGATATGCTCCAGTTTCAATAGCATTTTCCAGTGAACCTACTTCTGAAAGTTTGATGAGTTTTTCATCTAGCAATCCTTGAGTAAGTACTTTGAGCGCAGCCTCATGAGGTTGCATAAAAGTATTTCCCGATTTTGTTTGTGCAATTGCTGCTTCTTGTGCAGCGAGCGTGATGTCATACAGCGCACGTTGCGGCCCAGTAAATTTTCCGCTAACTGGAAAGGTGCGAGTGATATCAGAGGCATAGCCATCTAGCTCACAGCCTGCATCAATTAAACAGAGTTCGCCACTACGTAATTCGGTAGAGCCAGCGCGATAGTGCAGAATGCAGGAGTTAGCTCCCCCAGCAACAATGCTGTTGTAGGCAACACTTTGAGCTCCACTATGACGGAACTCATGAAGTAATTCCGCTTCCAATTGGTATTCACGCATACCGGGCTTACAGGCTTGCATGGCACGTACATGAGCGCGTGCAGAAATAGCGGCAGCACGACGCATGATATCGATCTCATGAACATCCTTGAATAATCGCATTTCATGAATGAGTGTTTCAACATCATGAAACTCTGACGGTGGATTTATTCCGCTGCGAGCTTGTCCACGCACTTGTTTCATCCAGTGGCGTACACGTCTATCTGCCTCTGCGCTCTCAGCCAGACGGATATAGACTGAATCTTGATCGGCCAATAGTTCGCCCAGTTTTTGATCCAGATCTTGATTGCTGTGCGCATATTCAATGCCAAGGGCTGCTGGGGCAGCTTCAGGCCCTAAGCGAATACCATCCCAAATTTCTCGTTCAAGATCCTTGGGCCTGCAAAATAAATGGGATTGAACTTGAAAGCTTTTACCAGTTGCTTCAACCTTCATCACTAGGGTTGCGCCTGGCTCCTCAAAACCTGTCAAGTAGAAAAAATCACTATCGTGCCGATAGGGAAATTCACTATCGCGGTTACGTGCAAGTTCAGGTGCTGTTGCAATAACGGCAATACCACCCCCAGTTTTAGCAAACATCTGTTTTGCTAAGGCATTTCTACGAAGCTGATAAATTTCGGTTTTATTCATATGCAGCATTAAGCTCTTGTAAGCGTTGTGGCGTACCTACATCGTGCCATGGGCCGAGATATTTTTCACCGGTCACTTTATTTTGCTCCATTGCTTCTCTGAGTATTGGAGCCAATTTAGCAGGAGTGCCATACTCTAGACCCTGAAAGAGGTCTTTGTGATAAAGGCCAATTCCAGAAAAGGTCAGTTTTTCTGCGCCGTCCAGGTCATGTGAGCTCACTTGAGAACCCTTTAGGTAGAAGTCCCCCTCGGGATGTTGGCTAGGATTTGGCACCATAAAAAGATGCGCCAAGGGTTTATTGGGACTCTTGTTGAAATTAGAGGCTGTATCCAAGATTGTCTCTATTGGTAGATTGGGGCTAAAGACATCTCCATTAATGACTAGGAAATAGTCATCTGGCTTAAGTAGGGGTAAAGCTTTCACAATTCCGCCCGCAGTTTCTAAAGCGCTTACCTCTGGTGAGTATTGAATGTCGAGACCAAATTGCTCGCCTGCACCTAAAGCAGCTTCAATCTTGTGACCAAGCCAAGCATGATTGATGACTACATTTTTAATGCCCGCATTCGCAAGCGCTTCTAGATGCCACGCAAGAAGCGATTTGTTCTGAATACTTAATAAAGGTTTAGGTAAATCATCAGTAAGTGGGCGCATACGCTCACCTCTACCTGCAGCAAGCAAGAAGCAAGGAAGAAGATTGCTTTTATGCATTCTATTTTCTAATTATTCTTTTTTTGAGCGAGTGGACTCTAATAGTCGTGCTAGTGGTTTAAGTTCGATATAGCGATTGGCTGTAGCAATAGCGTATTCCAAAACCAAAGGGATGTCTTTGAGGTAGCCGTCCTTGCCATCGCGATGAAAGAGTCTAGCAAAAATTCCCAGAACCTTAAGGTGGCGCTGCAGGCCCATCCACTCGAAGTCGCGATAGAACTGGCCGAAATCATCCGGCATTGGAAGTCCAGCCTTACGGCCTTGTTCCCAAAATTTAATGACCCAATCAATCACTCTTTCTTCAGGCCATGCGATATAAGCATCACGCCATAAAGAAGCGGCATCGTAAGTGATTGGCCCATAGACGGCGTCTTGAAAGTCTAATACACCAGGATTATTTTTCTCTGTCACCATGAGGTTGCGTGAATGGTAATCACGATGAACATAGACTTTTGCTTGCGCTAAATTATTTTCAATGATGAGTTTGAATGATTGCGTCATTTGCGCTTGTTGTACATCAGTCAATTCAATTTCAAGATGTTTGCGTAAATACCACTCTGGAAATAAATCCAATTCACGTTGCAAGAGCGCCTCATCATAATTTGGCAGCACATTAGGTTTGCTTGCTAACTGCATTTGTATCAATGCATGTGTTGCATCTTGGTAAAGGTGGTTTGCCGTTTCATCATTCAGCTCGGCAAGGTAAGTTTTATTGCCAAGATCATTTAATAAAAGAAAGCCCTTTGCAGTATTTTTTTCCAAAATTTTAGGTGCATTGAGGCCTGCTTCAGAGAGCAAAAAGTCGACCTGAATGAAGGCGTCTAGAGGCTCATGCTGTGGCGGGGCATCCATGATGATCAGAGTCCCAAAATCGGGGTTTTTAGACTCGATTCGGAAATAGCGTCGGAAGCTGGCATCAGCCGAGGCTGGCGCCAAAGTATCAAGATCTAATTGCCAGCTAGGCTGGAGGCCTTTTAGCCAGTCACAAAGGGTATTTAAGCGAGCGTCAGTCATGGTCGATTCGTATAATAAGCGGGGTCTGGATCCATGAGTCATTATCGCCTTCGCGCCGGCCTTCGCGCCCCTCTTTTTTTAGCCATAACCCTGCGCATAACGATCGGGGTGGTATTGCTCCCGTTTGCGCTTTCAGCAAGTGCTCAAGCACCTGCTGCATTACCCCCAGTTTCACAGGCTACCCAGAATTTCACCCTCTTGCCAGATCGCGGAAATGTCACTGTCCTGAAGTTAGATGATCAACTGCGTGTAGGCAAACCCATTGCTGATGGTGAGGCGCTCACTTTTACATCTAGCGATGTGATTGATGGGGTGGTTGAACGCGATATGCATTTGAAAGGTCGCGCACAAATTCGACGTAATGGTGCTGTTTTAAAAGCAGATGAAATTACCTACAACCCAGATACCGACATTGCAGATTTAAATGGGAATGCCGAGTTATCTAAAGGTAATACTACCTTTAAGGGCCCCAAAGGACAGTTCAAGGTAGATGCACGTGAGGGTTCCATGGAGACACCTACCTATGAGCTTAGGGATACTCGCGGTAATGGCACGGCAAATAAATTAACGGTTCAAAGCTCCGACATCTTTGTATTTGATAAAGCTACTTACACTACCTGCACTCCAGAAAATATGGATTGGTATTTCACAGTAAGTAATTTAGAGATCGATAACGAGCAAAAAGAAATGGTTGGCACCAATGGTGTGATGCGTTTCTTCAATGTACCCATTGCTTATGTTCCCTATTTCACAGCCCCAACTTCGGGAGAGCGAAGAACAGGCCTGCTTGCACCAGTGATGGGATACAACTCAAATAATGGCTTAGATATTACGCAACCTTATTACGTCAACATCGCACCTAATCGGGATTTGCTGCTCATGCCTCGAGAGATGAATCATCGCGGCGTGATGTTGGGTGCGTCTTATCGCTTTTTAGATAAAGAATATTCGGGTGTAGCAACTGGTGAGTATTTACCTTATGACAGACAAACAGGTACTAATCGCTGGAAATACGATTGGCAGCAAAGACAGGTATTTTTAGGTGGGGTTGGTCCTGGTGGAGCACCATTACCTGGTTCCTGGAGTGGATATGCCAATATGGCACGTGTATCAGATAGCTTGTATCCAACAGACTTTTCGCAAAGTTTTGCTGGGCAAGTCACCAGTCAGTTTCGACAAGAGGTGGGCACTACAAAACAGCTTACTGGCGAATTGAGTAATTGGACCGTTGGTGCTAGAGCATCTACTTTTCAAACACTGCAGCCAGATCCAAACAATCTGGTTCAAGCACCGTACAACGTGTTGCCTAATATTACAGCTGCCTATAACAGTCAATTGAGTTCAGTGGTGTCTGATGCAAGCGGCAGGTATTTGGCATTACCTACCGGACCAAAGACCACTTTTTCTACTGATTACACTCGCTTCGCTTATGCCTTAGGCAGTAACTTTAATGCGCCACCTCCGGGGGCCTATACGCAAGCCGATCGAACTGTCGTCAAGGGCGCTTTATCACTTCCACAAATTACGCCTGGTTATTACATTACGCCAACAGTGAGTTTTCAGTCGAACACGTATAACGCAACTGCATATACCCTTGGAACTCCAAATGCTCAAGGGTTTACTATTCCAACATTCACTTTAGATTCTGGATTGTCGTTCGAAAGAGATGCTGCTGAGCTCCATGGTTTCTTTGGTCGAGATATGCTGCTAACAATGGAGCCTCGAGCTTTCTATGCATATACGCCATATCAGAGCCAGGCCAATACCCCTTTGTTTGATACAGCTGACGCCGGTTTTGGGGTATCTCAGATTTTTACTGCCAATAATTTTATTGGTAATGATCGTGTTGCAGATAGCAATGCAGCGACAGTAGGATTGACCAGTAGAATGATTGAGGCAAATACTGGTGCTGAACGAGCTAACGTAACACTTGCACAGAAGCAACAGTTCACAGCCCAAAAAGTGGGTCTTAATGGCAACATAATTGATCCCTCCACTTACTCTGATACATTGGGATCCGCCTCAGTTCGCTTGTTGGGTAACTTTAGTGCTGACATGTTTGGTCAATACAACACGCAATTAAATCGTTTTGTGCAAACTACGGTTGGCGCTAGTTGGCGACCCACTACCGGTCGAAGTCTTAATTTTGGTTACCGTAATGTTTGGTCACCTCCCATACAAGCTTCGGCACAAAATAATCAAACTTTTACGCCTTCAGCAACCACAACCGATCAATACAATATCTCTGGTCAATGGCCTATTACGCGTGAAGTTTCTGTTCTAGGTCGTTGGGGCTACGACGCTTTGACGATTAAAACATTAAACACACTTGTTGGTCTAGAGTGGACAAGGGATTGCTGGACTTTCCGTGGGGCGTACTCGCAGGCAGTCAATACCTCACTCATTACCACTACTCAAGTGCTCTTTCAGGTGGAATTTAGAGGCTTTGCTAGCGCAGGAAGCAATCCAGTTGATATCATGAAGTTAAATGTTCCCGGATATATGCCTACTTCTAAGCCTATACCACCTTCTATTTATGAGAATTATCAATGATGCTTTGTGGCAAACGATTAAGTAAAACAGTGAAATCCTTATTTATTTGTGGAGCATTTCTGCTATGTTCTTTTGCAAGTGCTCAGGATGCACCAAAAGCAAGCGCCTCTAACGACAGCAAGATTCGGAATATTGATGGAGTAGCTGCTGTTGTAAATACCGGCTACATCACTCGTAAAGATATTGATGATCGTATTGCAGTCCTCAAAAAGCAAGGAACAAAATTACCTGATGATGGATCTTTGCGTAAAGCTATTCTCGAGCGGTTGATTCTTGAAAAAATTCAATTGCAAAACGCTGAACAAGAAGGGGTTGTTGTTACCAATAAAGAGTTGGATAAGATTATTGGTGATATTGCCGCAAAGAATAAAATTAGCTATGCAGAATTTAAGGAAAAAGTAGTTGCTTCTGGAAGTACGTTTGATCGCTATAAGCAACTGTTGCGTGACGACGTTATGCTTTCGCGATATCGCGAGCGGGAAGTCGAGGGCAAAATCAAGATCTCTGATGCCGAGATCGATAACTTTATTGCTGAGAGAACGCGGGCCATGAGTGGTAGCAGCACTCCACGATCTTCTCCGGCGGCCAAGGGGGAGCCAGAAGAAATTGATGTGGCTCAAATTTTTATTCCTGCTGATGCTGGAGTGGGTGCTCAGGCTGAGGCAAAAAAGCAAGCGGATCAATTGCTGCGTGATGCAAAAGGGGATGTTGACTTCTTGCAACTGGGTGCTATGGCAGCTAAAGACAATCCAAAAATTAAGTTCCAAGATTTAGGTTATCGCACACCAGATAGGTTGCCTCAATTGTTTTATGAGGCCATTCGGAATACAGGTGGCGGTCAGGTTGCCAATGCTGTAGTGAAGAGCCCAGCTGGATACCACGTGTTAAAGGTTATGGATCGTCGTGCTGTTATGGCTGGCGCCAATCCTCAGCAGCAGCCTACTTCACAAGAGGCCGCATCTAATTTGCCGCAAAATATTATGGTTACCCAAACGATGGCGCGCCATATTCTTTTAAGAAATCGTGCTGGCTTGACTGACCAAGATGCAGAGCGGCGCCTTGCGGGATTTCGTGATCAGGTTCGCGCTAAGACTGCTGATTTTGGTGAGTTAGCTAAGAAATATTCAGAAGATGGATCCGCATCTAATGGTGGAAATCTTGGCTGGATGGGGCCGGGAGATTTGGTTCCTGAATTTGAGCAAGCTATGAACCGTTTGCAAATTGGTGAAGTGAGTAATCCAGTGAAAACTGAATTCGGGTGGCATTTGATTCAAGTGTTAGAGCGACGTGAAGCGCAACTCACTGTTGAAAAGCAGCGCCAGTTTGCTAAAGCTGCTATTCGTGAGAAAAAGTTTGAGCAAGCTTATCAAGATTGGCTGCGAGAGTTAAGAGATACGGCAACCGTAAAAATCTTGAATGTAGATGATGCAGCAACTTCCGCACCTCGTTAATATCGCAGTTACTACCGGTGAGCCTGCTGGTATCGGACCTGAGGTTTCGGTAGATGCTGCCCAATCTTTCTTGGGAGAGTGCCCCAATGCAAAAATTACTTTGTTGGGTAATGCCAATTTACTAGCTGGGGCAGGTCAGGATCAATTCAGCTACATAGAGCGCTTAATCATTCGAGACATTGCTTTAGGCGCCTCGGTAAGTCGTGGGGTATTAAATACTCAAAATGCTCAATACGTCATTGAAACCTTGAATCAAGCTATCGATGGGTGTTTGCAGGGTCAGTTTGATGCCATGGTCACGGCACCAATTCAAAAAAGTATCATTAACTTAGCAGGCACACCATTTACAGGACATACAGAATATTTGGCGCAGCGCTGCAAGACTCACCATGTGGTGATGATGCTTTGCGCAACGCTAGCCAAAGGTTTTTTAGATCTTAAGACGCCAAGAGATTTGAGGGTTGCACTTGTGACAACGCATTTGCCCCTGAAAGCAGTTTCGTCAGCTTTAAGCAAAGAGCTTGTATTGGAAACCATTCAAGTAGTGCAACATGATTTGCATACAAAGTTTGGCATCATTAATCCAGTAATTCGTATTGCAGGATTAAATCCTCATGCCGGCGAGTCTGGCTACTTAGGTCATGAAGAGATTGAAATCATTACCCCTGCAATCGAAGCCGCTAAAAATCTTGGCATCAATGTGTCTGGTCCCTATCCTGGTGACACCATGTTTGATCCGGCTGCCTTAGAGGATGTGGATGCTTTTATTGCGATGTATCACGATCAAGGGCTGGCACCTTTTAAATTCGTCAGTTTTGGAGGTGGGGTCAACGTTACTTTAGGGTTGCCAATCATCCGCACCTCTGTAGATCATGGAACTGCTCTTGATATTGCTGGTAAAGGCCTTGCAGACTCGGGCAGTATGCTGGAGGCTCTCCGTTTGGCTTATCAGTTGGCACTTAATCAAAAAGAGAAGCGCTAATCTATGCATCGTGCACGCAAACGATTTGGCCAAAATTTTCTTCAAGACCAAGGCGTTATTTATTCAATAGTAGCCCTCATTAATCCTAGTCCCGATATGCATGTAATTGAGATCGGTCCAGGACTTGGCGCCTTAACTAGACCACTACTGAGCAACCTTGATCAATTAGATCTTCTGGAGATTGATCGAGATTTAGTGGCGTATTGGAATCAGGAAAATCTTAAGGGATTAACTGTGATTGAGGGCGATGCTCTCAAATTTAATTTTGATGAGTGGGCGCAGAATCGTTTAAGCAAAACAGGTCTTTGTAAGGTTGTGGGTAATTTGCCTTACAACATTTCATCTCCCTTACTTTTTCATTTAGTATCGGCTGCGGCTCACATTGATGAGCAGGTCTTCATGTTGCAGGCTGAAGTTGTAGAGCGAATGGTCGCTTTGGCTGGGAGCTCCGATTTCAGTAGGCTATCAGTGATGTTGCAGGCCCGCTATGATATGGAGCTTGTTCTCGAGGTCCCTCCAGAAGCATTTGATCCAGCCCCAAAGGTCAACTCTGCAGTGGTGCGAATGATTCCAAGAAGAGATTTCAATTTAAGTCAGTCGCAATGGTATGCATTAGAACAGGTAGTTGCAGCAGCCTTTTCACAGAGAAGGAAAATGCTACGTACTAATCTGCAAAGCTTTTCTGAGAGACTCAAGCTTTCAGAGATAGAGCTTAAGGCAAGAGCTCAAGATATCTCAGTAGATCGGTATATCGAGTGGGCTAAGGTTTTAGCCCACTAAAAACAGTTACTTGTAAGCGCTTGGGTCAATTACGCGCATTTCTGCTTCAATCCAACCTTCTACTTCTTGTTGAAGTTCTTCCCCTGATTTACCTTCTGAAGTAATTGCTGGCCCGATTGAAAAAATCACGGTACCAGGCTGCTTCAAAAAACTATTTTTTGGCCAGCAAGTACCAGCATTATGGGCGATGGGAATGACTAATGCTCCAGTGGCACTAGCTAAGCGTGCACCACCTTTGCGATATGGCTTTGTAGAACCTCGTAGAGTGCGAGTACCCTCTGGAAAAAGCATGATCCATTTACCCTCGCTTAAACGCTTACGCCCTTGGCTTGCTACAGATAGAGCTGCTGTTTGTTTGTTGGCACGATTGATATGAATCATTTTGAGTAAAGCCAAAGCCCAGCCAAAGAATGGAATCCAAAGTAATTCACGCTTGAAGACAAAGCAGAGCTGCTTTGGCAACAGCGCTATGTAAGCAATCGTTTCATAGGCGGATTGATGCTTGCTTAAAATAATGACGGGCTCATTCAAAACTGTGCGCATATGCTCCATGCCACGAATTTCATAATGTATATCGCAGAGATGCCATAGCAGCCAAATCACAATCTTGTTCCACAAGCCGATAAAGCTATAGCGATTTTCTGGACTCAAAAAAGGAAATACCAGTATGCATAGCACTGACCAAATTGGCGTAAATACCAGTAAGAAAAGTGCGAATAGGGTGGAGCGAATCAAGACCATGAATATCCTAAGCTTGGTTTTCTAGCAGTGTAGTTGCAAAAGCCATCAGATCTGCATGAATTTGTGTGCCCTCTGGTAGCCCACCTTTAGCTAGAGTTTTTGGGCCTTTGCCGGTCAGCACTAAATGAGGTGATGCACCTAGGGCTATCCCAGCCTGTAGATCTCGTAATGAATCACCAACAATCGGTACACCCAATAACGGTTGGGTACTGTTCGTCTTTTTGTAACGCAGGGCGATTTCTTTCATCAGTCCAGGCGCTGGTTTGCGGCAAGCGCATGCACTAGCATCGGTGTGCGGACAAAAGAAAATGCTGTCGATATTGCCACCTAGGGGCTGGAGTAACTTTTCCATCTTGCTGTGCATAGCATGCAGATCACTCATTGCAAAGTAACCTCTACCTAAGCCAGACTGGTTGGTGGCAATCGCAATCTGATAGCCAGCTTGATTCAGTAGTGCGATCGCTTCGAGGCTTCCAGGAAGCGGCACCCACTCATCTACGGATTTAACGTAATCATCGCGATCTTCATTGATCACGCCATCACGATCGAGAATAATGAGCTTAGAAGAGCTAGTGCTCATGCTAATTTTCCGAGATCGGCAACGAGATTCATTTTCTGGTGAAGTTGTTGCAGAAGTGCCAAGCGGTTATCGCGCAGCTCAGGATTGGGATCCATCACCATCACATCTGCAAAGAATTGATCAATTGGAGCGCTCAGAGTCACAAGTGCTTTTAGGAGCTCTACAAATTGACGCTTTTCATAAGCAGTATTTAGTGCTGGGCTGACTGTTTCCAAGGCTTGGTATAGGGCAACTTCTGCTGGGATTTGTAAAAGATTTTTTGAGCATGCAGCAGGGATAGCAGTAGCCGTCTTCTTGAGAATATTACTGATGCGTTTATTGGCTGCAGCTAATTGTGCCGCTTGAGGTAGCGCATTAAATTCACGTAGAGCTGTCAAACGCTCAATTAAATCATTAATTTGTGCTGGTGATTGGCTGAGAACAGCTTCAATTTCTGCACTCGTAAATGGTTTACCGGCCACCGACTGGTCGCGTAGATAAGCGCGAAGGCGATCAATGATGAATTCATAAATATCGGCTGCTTTGGCTTTCTCTTTAACCTCATTTTGCGAAAATTGTGCGCGCGCCAATTCGATTAAATCGGGCAAACTTAAAGAAAGATTCTTTTCTGCAAGTAGACGACAGATACCAAGTGCATGACGACGCAGTGCGTAGGGGTCTTTATCGCCTGTGGGGGCTAAACCTACGCCCCAAATGCCAACGAGAGTCTCTAGCTTGTCAGCGAGAGCCAGGATTGTGCCCGTTTGAGTTTGTGGGAGAGTATCGCCAGCAAAGCGTGGCATGTAATGCTCACTGCAGGCTGCTGCAACTTCAGCATTTTCACCATCATGCTTGGCGTAATAGCTTCCCATGATGCCCTGAAGCTCTGGGAACTCTCCAACCATATCAGTCAACAAATCAGTCTTTGCGATCTCTGCTGCACGACTGGCTAATTTTTCATCTGCATGGAGTTTTTGAGCAATGCTGCTAGCAATCGCCTGAACGCGTTTAGTGCGATCAAGTTGGTTACCCAGTTGATTGTGATAAACCACTTTTCCAAGATCAGCAACCCGTGAGGCTAATGGACGCTTTTGGTCTTGTTGGAAGAAAAACCGAGCATCAGAAAGACGGGGGCGTATAACGCGTTCATTACCAGAGATGATGGCCTGTGGTGTAGCAGTTTCAATATTAGAAACAATTAAGAAGCGATTGCGTAATTTGCCATGCTGATCAGTCAAAGCAAAGTACTTCTGATTTGTTTGCATTGTCAGAATCAAGCACTCTTGCGGAACCTCTAAGAACTCTTGATCAAAATGACACTCGTAAATAGCTGGCCATTCAACAAGAGCAGTCACTTCATCTAATAAGCTGCCTGGCATCAAGACTAAATCGTCCCCAGCCGCTTTCAACAAAGCCGCTTCAATTTGTGAGCGACGCTTGCTAAAACTAGGAATGATTTTTGCTTTACTTTGCAGATCATGCTCGTATTGCTCTGCTGCGCTAATAGTAAGTATCCCGGGCGCTAGGAAGCGATGCCCTTCGGTTTGCTTATCAGCATGAATTCCAAGACTGCTGATCTTAAGAACCGTATTGCCGTGCAAGGCAATAATGCGATGCGCAGGACGTGCAAATTGGACATCGGCTAACTGGCCATCTTTTTGAAGCACTTGGTAGTGCATCATTTTTGCGATTGGTAGCTTGCTCAGCGTTTGCTCAAGTGCAGTTTGTGCGGTTTGCTCGAGCGCTGCACCTTTTGCAATGACGTTTAGAAAAAGCGCCTCATTCTTACCTTCGCCTGATTTTTCCAAAGTAGCAAGGTCAATATCACCATAGCCAAGTGCTGCTAATTTTTTTAGTAAGGGGGGCGTTGCTTGTCCCTCAGCGTCATAAGCAATACTCGTTGGCAGTAACTTTTCTCTCACTGGATAGTCTTGCGCTTGACTGAGTACATTACTAATCTGAACTGCTAGACGACGGGGGGTAGCAAAGCTGTTAACAACAGATGATTCTGTTGTGAGATTAGCTGCTTTGAGAGCATTAAAAATACCCTCACTAAAGGCATCACCCAAACGACGAAGTGACTTCGGCGGCAACTCTTCAGTGAATACTTCAATCAATAAGTTGTCTGATTGAGGGTTGGAATTAGATGTGCTCATACTTTAGCTTGGCGTTGACACATAGGGAAGCCGAGTTTTTCTCGGGATTCGAAATAAGCTTGGGCAACTGCGCGAGATAGGTTTCGGATGCGACCAATATAGGCAGCGCGCTCAGTCACTGAGATGGCGCCACGTGCATCCAAGAGATTAAAGGTATGCGCAGCCTTGAGAACCATCTCATATGCAGGCAATGCCAATGGCACTTCCATTAAGCGCTTTGCTTCGCTTTCATAGTTACTGAAGTTGGCAAACAGAAGGTCAGTGTTGGAGTGTTCGAAGTTGTAGCAAGATTGCTCAACTTCATTCTGGTGATATACGTCACCATAAGAAATTCCTTCAGCCCAAACAAGGTCATATACGTTTGAACAGTTTTGGATATACATTGCCAAACGCTCAATACCGTAAGTGATTTCACCCAATACGGGTTTGCAATCTAAGCCACCTACTTGCTGAAAGTAAGTAAATTGGGTAACTTCCATGCCGTTGAGCCAAACCTCCCAACCCAATCCCCAGGCGCCTAGCGTTGGGTTTTCCCAATCGTCTTCTACAAAACGAATGTCATTCTCTTTGAGGTCAAGTCCAAGTGCTGCAAGAGAGCCTAAGTAGAGCTCAAGAATATTTTCTGGAGCAGGTTTGAGAACTACCTGATATTGATAGTAGTGTTGCAAGCGATTGGGGTTCTCGCCGTAGCGACCATCTTTTGGTCGGCGAGATGGCTGAACATAGGCGGCCTTCCAGGGTTCTGGACCGATGGCACGTAAGAAAGTGGCGGTATGAGACGTACCAGCACCAACCTCGAGGTCGATAGGTTGCAATAGGGCACAACCTTGTTGGTCCCAATAATCTTGAAGTTTGAGAATGATTTGCTGAAAAGTAAGCATGATTAACCTGGCTAAGCCATTGATTTTACATGGCTAGGATGCTGCAGAGTCAAAAATGACTAAAAACGTCGATGACGAATAAAGCCCCAGATCAGCAGGAGGCTGGAAATACTCAAAATAGGGATATTTCCCCAGAGGACATAAGGCGTTTTGCCAGAATAGGCCTGCACTTGGGCGCTCAAACTTGCTTGGGTGAATTCTGGCAGTGATTGCAATATCTTCCCATTGGGTCCCAGTACTGAGGTAATGCCCGTGTTGGTAGCACGCAAAGCTGGCATACCGGTTTCTAGGGAGCGCAATTGCGAGAGTCGTAATTGTTGAGCGGGTGCTTGAGATTGACCAAACCAAGCCAAGTTAGTTAAGTTAATCAAGAGATTGGTAGGTTCTGGATTGCGCCGAATTCGACTGGCAAGTTCACCACCAAAAACATCCTCATAACAAATAGTGATGGCTGCATGAAGCGAGGGTTGATTTTTTCTTCGAATAGTGAAATTGGCTTGATCATTTCCGCCTCTTGCAAAGTCGCTTAAGGGAACGCTAAAAGCATTAATAAACCAATGAAAACCAGGTGGAATAAATTCACCAAAAGGTACCAAATGATTTTTATCATAGAGATAGGCTGGCGAATTCTGCGAGATACCTAGTGCACGATTGGAATACTCTCGACCATTTCTTGCATCAGCGTCTCTACCAATGACTCCAAAAAGAAAGTTATTGCCCGTTCGATTCGATAGGCTTTGCAGGTTCTCAATAAGACCGCTAGGTAAGTCATGTTCTGGCCAGGGAAAAGCAGTCTCTGGAGCAACTACCAGCTCTGCCAGTGACTGCGATATTGAGGCATCATAGAACTGAATTTGCTTCAATATACCCTCAGGTCTAAATATGAGGCTTTGAGCAAAATTTCCCTGAATTAATTCAACGGTAATGGGTTCACCAGTTGGCTTGGTAAAGCTCCATAGGCTTGAAATGATTGTTAGTGCGCCAATGAAGATTATTGATGTAGCACTATTTAAGAATGCATTTTTGAGTCTGGTGATTTGCCAAGAGACATAGACAGCTAAAAATGTGCAACCTAGACCGCCTACATAAGGCGCAATAACAGCAAAAGGCCCATTCACTTGCGACTCAGCAAGCCCCATCCATGGAAAACCCGTAAATATTTCGCCACGTAAATACTCACTTATTACCCAACTAGACGCTAGAAATAATCCAAGCATGCTGGTGTTTTTAAAAAGACGTATTGATGCTGTTGCGGCAGAAAAATAGAGTGCTACATAAGCTGAAAGTAAAAATACGGCCACACATGAAAGTAGTGAGTTCATGCCACCTACATCGTGCAAGCTGATATAGAGCCACCACAAGCCAACTACGAAGTAGCCAAGCCCAAAAGCAAATCCAAGAGCAAAAAAGTTTTTGAAGGGCTTAGATTTTTGAGTATCTAGTTGCCACCAAATAAAACTGAGAATAGGAATCTGAATCCAGCCGCCATAAGGCAGTTCGGCAGCTCCAGCGAGTAATGCGCCTAATGAAAAAAGGATCAGCACTTGTGCTGCATAAATACTCTTAGAGGATTGCTGCTTAAGCAAGGGGGTCCTTAGTCAGCTTTTTTGGATGCTTGTCGCGCCAGCAAGATATGTATTTGCCGCGGATCAGCGCGCTGCACTTCAAATTCAATACCTTCTATTTCAATGAGCTCGCCCATTTTAGGAACGCGACCTAGATGCTGAATTACAAGACCGGCAACCGTTTCAATGTCTTCAACTGCAAAGTGAGTGCCAAGCTTGGCATTTAACTGCTCGAGTTCAGTTATTCCTTTGATGCGGATATCACCATTATCCAAAGAAATGATGTTATCCGCCTCTTCATCAATATCGTGTTCATCCTCAATGTCACCAACAATTTGCTCTAGGACATCTTCGATGGTGATGATGCCTGCGATTCCGCTGTATTCATCAACGACTACAGCTAAATGATTGCGATTGTCTTTAAAGTCACGCAATAAAACACTTAAACGTTTTGATTCAGGAATAAATACTGCTGGGCGTAACCAGTCGCGCACCTGAAAATCTTTTTCAGTGGAGTGACGTAGTAGATCCTTGGCAAGCAGAATTCCGATGACGTTATCACGAGTTCCTTCAAATACTGGAAAGCGAGAATGTGCAGCTTCAATGACGCTTTTTACAATTTCAGAAAGGGGTAGATTGATATCAATCCAATCGATTTGCGCGCGCGGCACCAAGATATCTCGTGCAGATAGCTGGCCTACTTGAAATACACCCTCAATCATTGACAGTGCATCGGCATCAATGAGGCCTTCTATTTGGGCCTCGCGGAGTGTATCAATCAGCTCTTGACGACGTTCACTAGGACTAGTCGGTTGAGGAGATAAAAAATCAGCTAAGCGATCTAATAGGGATTTGGGGTCAGACATCTTGCAAGAATAGCGTAGAAATGTGTCAGATTAAGAATTACAGCGACAGATAGGGGTTAGGAAAGCCTAATTTTTTAAGGAGGGCAATTTCTAGAGCCTCCATCTTTTTGGCGTCTTTTTCTACTTCGTGATCGAATCCATGGGCATGCAGGCAGCCATGAATAATTAAATGAGCTAAGTGCGCCTTTAACGTCTTGCCTTGTGCTTTCGCTTCTTTCTGAATCACGGGCAGACAAAAAATAATATCCGCTACAACATGACCTTTCGAATGCTCATAAGGAAAGGTTAAAACATTGGTAGCGTAATCTTTTTTACGAAATGCAAAGTTCAGCTTTTTACCCTCAGCTGCATTTACAAAGCGCAGCGTCAATAGACCTTCTTTATTAGTCGTAGATTTAATCCACTTCTTGATTAGCGCATTAGAGGCAGTCTTTTCGATCGTAGACTCAATTGCAGGGCTTGCAAACTGAATGTCGATAACGAGCTTGGAGTGATTTGGCCTAGGATTAGTTTGCATGGGCTTCTACTAATTCGCCTCTCAGGGTGTGGTTGAGTACTTCGGTAATCTGTATATCAGCCATTTTGCCAATAAAAGGCTCAATATTTTGAGCGGGTGCTTTGAAGTGAATCACGCGATTATTTTCAGCGCGCCCTTGCAGGTTTACGCCATCTTTTGCCAAACCTTCAATCAATACCCTCTCGGTATTGCCCAACATTTTTTGACTAATGTGATTGGCTTGTCCTTCAATCACGCTAAGTAATGTTTGCAAGCGTTTTAGCTTCACTTCGTAGGGCGTGTCATCACTTAAGTTTGCAGCTGGCGTTCCAGGACGCGGACTAAAGATAAAGCAAAAGCTATTATCAAACTCTAGTTCTCTAACCATCTTTAAGAGTTTCTCAAAGTCCGCATCAGTTTCCCCTGGAAAACCCACAATGAAGTCGCTAGAGAGGGTGAGGTCTGGACGAACAGCGCGCATCTTGCGAATAATGCTTTTGTACTCAAGCGCTGTATAGCCACGTTTCATCGCCGATAGCATGGTGTCTGACCCATGCTGTACGGGCAAGTGAAGATGGCTTACAAGCTTTGGTACCTTTGCATAAACATCGATTAAGCGCTGTGTAAATTCTTTCGGGTGACTGGTTGTAAAGCGTATGCGTTCAACCCCAGGAATTTCTGCAATGTACTCAATGAGAAGCGCAAAGTCAGCAATCTCTTCGGTGCCACCCATTTTCCCAAGATAGGCATTGACGTTTTGCCCAAGAAGAACAATTTCTTTGACGCCCTTGCTGGCAAGTCCAGCAACCTCGGTCAGGACATCATCAAATGGCCTAGATACTTCTTCACCACGGGTATAAGGCACGACGCAGTAACTGCAATATTTTGAGCAGCCTTCCATGATCGAGACATAAGCTGAGCCACGGGTCTGGCGTGAGGCAGGGAGGTGATCAAATTTTTCAATCTCTGGGAAAGAAATGTCTACTTGAGAAACTCCAGTTTTTCGACGCTGAGCAATGAGGTCTGTTAAGCGATGTAATGTCTGTGGACCAAACACCACATCTACATAAGGCGCACGACTGACGATTTGTTGGCCTTCTTGACTGGCAACACAACCACCAACTCCAATTAATAAATCAGGCTTTGTTTTTTTGAGTTCACGTAAGCGACCCAGATCAGAAAACACTTTATCTTCTGCTTTTTCTCGAATCGAGCACGTGTTTAAGAGTACGACATCCGCATCTTCGGGAGTGTCAGTCATGACCATGCCTTCATCAGCATGGAGGAGGTCTGCCATCTTGCCCGAGTCGTACTCGTTCATTTGGCAGCCAAAGGTTTTGATATAGAGCTTTTTCATATGCCGTTCTCAGGTTTATAGCTGGGGGCGAAGCTCAGATTTTACTGTGAGAACGGGTTTGACCCTCTTATAAGAGTCGGTAAGCCGCAATCGCAACCAGTGTGGGCGGTATTGCGGCCAGTAGCAGGTAGACAGCTGACACAGCGCCGCCAGGAAAATGGCCGCGGAGTATGGCGATGCCAGCAGGATTTGGTGCATTAGCAATGACTGTAAGGCCTCCACCAGCCACTGCTCCGCCCACTAAGGCTAGTTTGAAATCCAATGAGGTTCCAGTAACAAGCGAACCTAAATACGTCAGCGCAGCATTATCGGTAATCGCTGTGAGCGTTAGGCTGCCATAAAACACCGCTGTAGGACTCATCATCTCAAGGATTGGTTGTAACCACCATCCTTGAAGGCCTCCTAAGACCACTAATCCAGCCAAGAAGAAGCCCACCAGTAAAGCTTCTTTGAGAATTAGCGGGCTTTGATGTTTTGGATAGGCGGTGGTGTAACCAATAAAAAACAGCAATAACCACATAAAAATAATCGGATCGTGTGCAAATATGACCACACCAAACAAAAAGAGGAGGTGCATGAAAATTACGGCGAACGGTATTCTATTTTCTTTATTAGCGGTGTTGGGTTCAATCAACTGCTGATGAAACAGCAAAGTTGCCGCTAGGGCATTGATAAAAATAGCAATGCATGATTCCAATCCAAAGTTAGAAAACATGAATGCTGAACTCCATTGCCAAGTAGAGGCAACCATCAGCACAGGGGGCGCAGCAAAATTAGTAAGCGTGCCGCCAATTGAGATATTGACGAAAAGAACACCCAAAGTTCCAAAGAGTAAAGTCTTCGAGCATTTGTGACGGTAGACTAAGTCGCGCAACAGAAATGCAGCCAGTGTCATTGCTGCGGGCTCTGTAATGAGTGAGCCAAGGAGTGGGGTAATGCCAAGCGTTAAAAAATAAAGCGTTGGTGCGCTACGGGTACGTAATAAAAACTGTAGTCCTTGTGCAAGCTTATGTAGGATTTGTGTGGAAACAAATAAGATAGGCTTGCTACCCGCCACAATCATGATGGCAAAAACAAATAAGGGTTCAGTAAAGTTTCGTTGGTCTAAATATGCTTTAGCAGAGCCCAGGCTGTCTATAAGAGACATATAGATCACAAGTACAGCAGCCCAAAAACCGAAGACGATTTCTACCTCACCTAAGAGATGCCAAAGACCGGCATGCCTTGGAGAATTTTTGGCTAAAGACTCAAAATAACCTGTGCAAAAGGTGTGCAGGACGGCAATTGCAAAAATAATGCTTGCGCCAAGTTCTGTAGGGGTAAAGTTCATAGCAGAATGTTAGCAGGTGGCCCAATGATTTGGGATGCTTTCACTTTAGGAGATTTTGGTGAAATTGAAGATTGGATATCAGGCGCTGATTAATGATGCAATGGCGCAGGTTGAAACGGTGCCCTTAGATCAAGCGCAGAAATTATTGGCTGATCCCAGTACGGTATTTGTAGATATTCGGGATATTCGCGAGCTTGAGCGTGAAGGCATGATTCCAAACGCGTTACATGCACCACGTGGCATGCTGGAATTTTGGGTTGATCCAGACAGCCCGTATTACAAACCTATTTTTGGCGAAGGTAGGCGTTTAGTTTTATATTGCGCTTCTGCCTGGCGATCCGCTTTAGCAGCTGAGACCTTACAGAGAATGGGGGTTCCTAATGTTTCTCATTTGGAGGGTGGCTATAGCGCGTGGAAAAAAGCTGGATTCCCAGTAGCTGAAAAAGTAAGTAAGCCTACTGTGGCTTGAATGAGTAATGAGAAAATAGTGACTTGAGATAATTGGAGACATCATGAAAAAAGTGGTATCGCAGTTCGGTGAAGGACCTTTACAGCAAAAATTGACGGTAGGAGATTTACATTTTTTATCAGATGCGTACACCAGCAATGGCGGCACAGAAACTGGCCCTACTCCGCACGAGTATCTGGGTGCGGCATTGGCTGCATGTACAAGCATGACATTAAAAATGTACGCAGGTCGTAAGTCGATGAGCTTGGAGAATGCGATTGTGACGGTAGATATTGAGCGTCTAGATGATGTTGAGACGTTTACCCGTGATATCCAATTAATTGGCAGCTTAAGTGCGGAAGAGAAAGTACGTTTAATCGAAATTGCTAATAAGTGCCCGATTCATAAGGCCTTGGCAGGTGACATCCAAATAAAAACCCAGCTTGTAAATTAATGCAAGCTGGGCATTCTGATACTGTAATACTTTAAAGCTTTAAATTAGTTTGGTGCGTTTGCAGGCTTGTTAGTCTTGCCAGCGTTATAACCAGCGTTGTATTCGGATGCCTGCTCTTTTTTGTAAGCATCGTATACATAGCCAGACGCTGCACCAACCGCTGCGCCACCAACGGCACCCCAAATTGGATTGCCATGGAAAATGGCGGTACCAACAGCGCCAGCTGCTGCACCAATACCTGCGCCAGATAATGTACGTTGTTCAGTATTGCTCATATTTGAGCAGCCAGCTACTGTAAGAACTGCTGCGGTAATCGCGATAATTTTTTTCATATCAACGGATCCTTTAAATTAATTTTGAATTGATTTGCTTGTCTGAATTATTTTCTGGCGCAAGGAAAGCGTGCGGCCAAGAAGCCCAAGAAAACACCTGAGGCTGGTTTATCAGCAACTTGTTGGTTGGCTTGGCCAAACTTTACAAAATCAGCAATAACTTCATCACGACCTGGAGCTGGCTGTTTTACACAAATAAATGGTTTTGCACGCTGGGGATGACGTGTAGCTAGATACGTGTCATAAATTGCAGTTGAATAACCAATACAGAAGCTACGTGATTCTGGGCTGGCTGGAAGCTTGCAAACGTTGACGAGCTCTTGTGTACTGAGAACTTTGACGGATTCTTGTGCCTGCGCTAGGCCAGAAAATGCTGCAAGAGCGGCTAAAACTACGAGGACTTTCTTCATGGGTTCTCCCTTATATGTATGTGGAACTATCATAAACTAGGACATTGCAATAATGATATCTCTATGTGATTAGGGATGACCCTAGAGAATTGATAATAAATTTATGGCCATATTTGAACTAGATGGAAATGTCCCTCAACTTGCTGAGGGCGCTTGGGTTGCTGAAAGTGCAGAAGTGATTGGTAAAGTAGAGCTTCACAAGGACGCCAATATTTGGCCCAAAGTTGTTATCCGTGGCGATAACGACCTAATTCAAATTGGTGAGGGCAGTAACGTGCAAGATGCATCTGTTCTTCATACCGATCCTGGTTATGAGCTCATCATTGGTAAGGGTGTGACTGTCGGTCACCAAGTCATGTTGCATGGTTGCCATATTGGCGACGGTAGCTTAGTTGGTATCGGCGCAGTGATTTTGAATGGTGCCAAGATTGGTAAGCATTGCTTAGTTGGTGCTGGTGCACTCATCACCGAAGGAAAAGAATTTCCTGATGGCTCAATGATTATTGGCTCGCCTGCTAAGGCAGTTAAAGAGTTAAGTCCGGAGCAAATCAATAGTATTGGTGCGATTGCTGGGCGCTATGTAAAAAATGCTCAGCGCTATATCAAAACTTTGAAGAAGATCTCTTAAGATTTAAATCAATTGCTCTACGTATTTAATGTAGTCCTACCTGTATTTGCGCTCATACTGATTGGGTATGTCTGTGGTCGCGCAGGTAAATTAGGCGAGAGTGCATCGATTGAGCTAAATCGCTTTGTAGTTTGGTTGGCCTTACCAGCCCAACTTTTTAATTTTGCAGCCAATAGTGGATGGCAAACACTTTGGCAACCAGAATTCATCACTGCTTTCTTTTTAAGTTGTCTGATTGTTTTTGTTTTGGTACTTGGTGCGAGCTATTGGAGAAGTAGGGACTTAGCGGCAGCGAGCTTTAATGGCCTCAGCGCCTCCTATTCAAATACGGGTTACATGGGCATCCCCCTTTGTGCGCTAGCTTTGGGGCAAGATGGATTAGCGCCCGCCATCATTGCAACTTTCATTGTTTTTGTGATGTTTGCGTTGGCTACAGTATTAATTGAGATTGAGATCTTGTCTCATAAAAAGTCCCATGAAGTTATTTTGAGTGTGCTGAGATCACTTTGTAGTAATCCACTCTTGATTGCGCCAGTTGCCGGCTTACTGTGGGCGTCTTGCAATGCACCGATGTATGACCCCATCGCACAAACTATTTCATTTTTAGCTGCAGCTGCGACTCCTTGCGCTTTAGTGTCGATTGGATTATTTTTGCTGCAAAAAAGTAAAACAGTATCTAGTCAAGCATGGGGTATTAGTATTGCCAAACTCATTATTCAACCCATCATTGCATGGGTAATTTCTGGTCCGATTTTGAAATTACCCACACTTTGGTTAAATGCGATTGTCATTTTGAGTGCATTACCAACGGGTACAGGACCGTTTATGTTGGCCCAGTATTACAAAGCAGATGGCAGCATTATTTCTCGGGTGGTATTGATTACCACGGTGGGTTCCTTGCTTACCCTGTCATTTTGCCTGTGGTGGAATGGCGGGATTTAATCCTTCCGCATCTATTTGTTTTTCCCATGAGGCACTGATAAAAGCAGGAAGCCCCATGCATTCATTTAAGATACGCACGAGTGTTGGATAAGGACTTAAATCTATTTTGCTGGCTAAGGCATTAAATAGTTGCGGTACTAAGCAAATATCAACGAGACCCGGTTGATCACCATAGGCAAAGCGACCCACACGTCTGTCGCTACTGAGGCGCTTTTCTAAGCTAGCTAAGCCAACTGTTATCCAATGTTGATACCAAGCGTTTTTTGCTTCTACACTAATTCCCAGTTGTTTTATTAAGTAGCGCAAGACTCTTAAATTATCGATAGGGTGAATATCACTAGCGATATCTAAAGCAAGAGCGCGTACCCATGCACGATCAATAGATGAGGTAGGGAGTAGCGACGGATTGGGCTGCATTTCTTCTAAGTACTCAATGATCGCCAATGATTGATGAATATGAGTTTTTCCATCATCAAATAGCGGTACTAGACGATTGGGATTCTTGCTAGTGTATGCCTCTGAAAGTTGATCGCCGCCATTTTTATTTAAATGGACGGGGATCACTTCATAGTCTATGCCTTTGAGATTGAGGGCAATGCGAACTCTAAAGGCTGCAGAGCTGCGCCAAAAACTATATAACTTAGGTTTAATTGCATTCATATCAATCTCTTAATGAGCTGGTATTGATTAGTATATTGATGATGGCTAGTTTAGGTTGAGTTTGGACAAAGTGCTTTAGACTAATTGCTATGGAACAGATTCAATTTTGGATTGGTGTGATCGCAACAATGGCGTTTGCTGTTACGGGCGTTCTGGCGATTGCCGATCGTGGAGTCGATCTCTTTGGCGTGTTGGTTCTTGGCCTCATTACTGCAATTGGCGGGGGAACCATTCGTGACATTATTTTGCAGGTACCTGTTTTTTGGTCAGAGAATCAAATTTATGTCTGGCTTGCATTGGCTGCGAGTGTATTGACCTTTGTTGCCGAATCCTTTTTTACTCAACCCCAAATTTATCGATGGATGCTGTACATCGATGGGTTTGGGGCAGCGCTATTTGGAATTCAGGGTGCAGATAAAGCATGGGGTATGGATTTTGGTTTGCCCGTAGCCCCAGTCATCCTCGGTGTGATTACGGCGATTGGTGGCGGCCTGATTCGTGATATTTTGGCTGGCAGAAAAACACTCATCATGTCGCATGAGCTGTATGCGATTCCAGTAACGTTAGGATGTTGCGCCTATGTATTGATCCTAAACTTCGCTCCGCAATATGCGATTCAAGGTTCAGTGCTGTGCATGCTGGCAATCTTTGGATTACGCGCAGCCGCAATTTATTGGGATCTGCGCGTACCAAAATTATTTATTACTAAAACGCGCTAACAGATCCATCACTGCGAGGATCCCAGCCGCCACGTAATGTGCCGGATGGTTCCCTAATGATGCAGCCTGCATGACCAACGGTCTCATCAAATGCATCGAGCATTTCAATTTCATGGCCCATTGCATGCAGCTCTTTTGCAACCCAAGGACTAAAGCGAGACTCTAACTTCAAACTATCACTGGTTTGACCCCAGGTGCGTCCTAGTAACCAGCGTGGACGACTGATAGCATCTTGTGGATCAAGCCCATAAGTTGCTGTACGCGTAAACACTGCACATTGTGTTTGTGGTTGCCCATCCCCGCCCATTGTTCCGTAAACCATTGAACGCCCATCTTTAAATAAGGCCATTGCTGGATTTAAGGTGTGGAATGGCTTGCGATAGGGCTCAAGATGATTGAGTGTTTTTGGATCTAGAGAAAAACTGCAACCACGGTTTTGCCAGTTCACGCCTGATTTTGGTAAAACAATTCCGGCACCAAACTCGTGATAAATACTTTGAATGAATGACACGCAGTTACCGTCACCATCAATCACTCCCATCCAGATAGTATCTGCAGGCCCTTTACCTTGACCCCACGGTAAAGCTTTATTTGGGTCAATATTTTTTGCCAGTTTTTTCAGGAATGCAGGCGACAAGAAAGATTGCGCATGTTTTGTCATATAAGCAGGATCAGTAACGAATTGGTCGCGGATCTTAAATGCTTGCTTCGTGGCTTCAACGCAGTGATGAACATATTCAGCGCTATCTACCTTGAACCGTTTTAAATTCAATTGATCAAGGATGCCAATAATCATCAAGGAGACTACGCCTTGTGTTGGTGGAATCATGTTGTAAACGTTGCCAAGGCTGTGTTTGAGCTCAAGCGGATCAATTAGTTTTGCCTGATGACGCTGCAAGTCACTTAATCGCAGTGGGCTACCAATAGCCTCGAGCTCTTTGCCCAATATGGTTGCAAGGTCGCCGCGATAAAAATCATCAGTTCCCTTTTCTGCAATTTGACGCAAGGTCTTAGCAAGACGTCCTTGTTTAAAAATACTACCTACCGCTGGTGCTTTGCCATTAACGAGAAACGTTTTTGCAAAGCCAGGAATAGGACTCAGTTCCTCACGTTTTTTTGCGGTTAGACTCGATTGACTAAAGGTAACTGGCACACCAGCTTCTGCGTAATAGATGGCATCAGCCAAAAGACGTGAAAGGGGAATTTTGCCGCCTAGACCCTGCTGAGATAATTTGTGCGCTGCACCCCAGCCAGAGATCGTGCCAGCAACTGTATTGGCTGCGACTGGGCCACGAAATGGAATCGCCTTAGTGATACCACGCTCTGCGTACCACTGCTTGGTGGCTAAACCAGCAGCTGCGCCACAGGCATCGATGCCGCCCATTGCCTTACCTGGAGAGTGGACAACCCAAAAAGAATCGCCGCCAATTGAGTTCATGTGGGGATAGACCACAGCGATAGTGGCTGCCGCTGCAACCATTGCTTCTAGGGCATTACCGCCTTCTCTCAATACCGCTAGCGCCGACTCCGATGCGAGTGAGTGCGGCGCTACAGCCATTCCTCGAATTCCCCATTTGGCTTGCATTTATTTAATCTCCGCTTTCAATGTTGTTTAGCATTTATTACATTGTAGAGCTCGGGAAAACCCCACCCTTAATTGATGAGGAATTACCCTAAGTAGTGGATTTCTTTGATTTTTTTCAAAGCATAATCGACCCGTTGTTTTTACTTTATTAAAAAAATAGTTAGGAGCTACTGATGTCAACATCAACTAAAGCAGCCCCAATGACCGCTGAAGAGCGCAAAGTTATTTTTGCTTCCTCATTAGGTACGGTTTTTGAGTGGTACGACTTTTATCTTTATGGTTCACTTGCTGCAATTATTGCTAAGCAATTCTTCTCAGGCTTAGATGCTGGCTCTGCCTTCATTTTCGCTTTGCTAGCGTTTGCTGCCGGTTTCATCGTGCGTCCATTTGGCGCATTGGTGTTTGGTCGCTTGGGTGATTTGATTGGTCGTAAGTACACCTTCTTGGTCACCATCCTCTTAATGGGTGGCGCTACCTTTATCGTAGGTATCTTGCCTAACTATGCAACGATTGGTGTTGCTGCTCCAGTTATCTTGATTGCTTTGCGTATGCTTCAAGGTTTAGCTTTGGGTGGTGAGTATGGTGGTGCTGCAACCTATGTTGCAGAGCACGCTCCTAACGGTCGTCGTGGTGCATATACTGCTTGGATTCAGACAACAGCTACTCTCGGCTTGTTCCTCTCCTTGCTTGTGATTTTGTTCACACGTGAATTCACTGGTCCAGACTTTGATGTTTGGGGCTGGCGTGTTCCTTTCATCGTTTCTATCGCA